>BNJS01004004.1_pt1 | contig 274384 bp, 309 predicted proteins | sample 8540461 | NCBI WGS metagenome assembly BNJS01 (sample SAMD00202454, study PRJDB9452) | human saliva metagenome | isolation source: human saliva | place: Japan | reverse complement strand
AGAACAATATAATACAGATGACAAAAATAAGGTGATTATAAATACACTTAAAAGCTTTTCACTCTTATACAGAGCTATCTTGTTATGAGATAGCTCTGTTTTCATATATTTTTCATTTCTATTGATGCTGTGCTATAATAGACCTAGATTTAACTCTCAGAAAACTAAATCTGCGCCGTTGTGATAGTGGTGCGGTTAAACGGAATTATTTTAGCTTGCTAAAGCGCCTTTAGAGGTCTATTTACGATCTCCGCCGTTTTTTGCATTTTAGAACCAGTAAATACCTACTGTTTCAGAGACAGGGTTAAATTAAATAATCCCCAGATGGGGACGGAAACCAATAGCCACTATAAATGATTTTTGGTTGAGCGTATCCACCGGTTAAATTAAATAATCCCCAGATGGGGACGGAAACCTTATAACTTTATAATTGTCGTATAGTACAGAACTATACAGAAAGTTAAATTAAATAATCCCCAGATGGGGACGGAAACAGGACTTAAATATAATAAGCCTTCTTTTGTCATCATAGCAAGTGTTAAATTAAATAATCCCCAGATGGGGACGGAAACTTAAGAACACTACCTACGTTATTCAGTTTTCAAAGACCGTAGCACGTTAAATTAAATAATCCCCAGATGGGGACGGAAACAAGATTATTGAAAATGTTTAAACGGAGGTATAAACATATGGAGTTAAATTAAATAATCCCCAGATGGGGACGGAAACAGATAGCTTGTTAGTATCTAAGCTATCCCTAGAGAGTTTACTCGTTAAATTAAATAATCCCCAGATGGGGACGGAAACATATGTGTTGCTCTTAGTTGGTTGTCGTCCCATGTGCTGACAAGTTAAATTAAATAATCCCCAGATGGGGACGGAAACATAAAACGTGGACAAACAATAGATGTGATAATGTATAAGGTTAAATTAAATAATCCCCAGATGGGGACGGAAACAATAGAAATAGATGTTACATCATAATTTAGCACATCAGAAATAGTTAAATTAAATAATCCCCAGATGGGGACGGAAACTATTCTTCGCTATCTTTGGCGAATTGTGGCATATCATCTACAAGTTAAATTAAATAATCCCCAGATGGGGACGGAAACGCTTTTTTCGTGGATTTTTTAATAGTTTTGTTTTCTGTGTTAATGTTAAATTAAATAATCCCCAGATGGGGACGGAAACACAGTTGCCAACGCTACTATAATAATACTTATAGCATTTATTGTTAAATTAAATAATCCCCAGATGGGGACGGAAACAGTATGAGCTTCAATAATATTCGAACCTCTAGCACCTTTTAGTTAAATTAAATAATCCCCAGATGGGGACGGAAACCTACATAACCGCTACGACGATGTAGGCGGACTGGTACACGTTAAATTAAATAATCCCCAGATGGGGACGGAAACTGTGTTTTTTTATAGTCGTTTTTTTAATTCTAGTAAGTCTTTAAGTTAAATTAAATAATCCCCAGATGGGGACGGAAACCTTTTTCATTGAGTTTAAACACGTTGCCAGTTACTTTTTTAGTGGAGTTAAATTAAATAATCCCCAGATGGGGACGGAAACCAGATATGAAGAAGAATGTAAATAGTGAATCTTATTTATTTCGTTAAATTAAATAATCCCCAGATGGGGACGGAAACTATGCACTAATGCATACCCAATTAGGAATATCAATACAGCAATGTTAAATTAAATAATCCCCAGATGGGGACGGAAACATCTCGTTCAAACTCGTATATATCTCTATCGGTGTATACTAGTTAAATTAAATAATCCCCAGATGGGGACGGAAACACTTGTTCCGTGAACGTATTATCTAAGTCGCAACCCATATCATGTTAAATTAAATAATCCCCAGATGGGGACGGAAACAATTCGCCATGGTAATCGCTTATGGTCGCTAGAGAAAGAACCAGTTAAATTAAATAATCCCCTAATGGGGACGGAAACAATGTTTCATCGTATATAACATCTAATAACTCGGCTTTACTTAAGTTAAATTAAATAATCCCCTGATGGGGACGAAAATATTGAAAGGCTAGGCGATACTATTAAAAGTACCCTACTTGTTAGGTTAAATTAAATAATCTCCATAAGGGGTCAGAACAAACTAATATTTTTCTTTAAAAAAGCAAAAAAATAACCACTCTTTTATAGGGTGGTTATTTTATGTATAAAATATGGTGTTTTGATAGTCTATAAATTTAAAGTGTTGATCTTCATCTTATTTTTTTATGATCTAATAGAGATGAGTTAACCTGAATTTTGATATGGGGAGGATATCATGGCTGAAATTACATCCATAATGAAGGATATCAAGGGAATATTAGATAATAAAAAAATCAATTTGTTATACCTGACTTTCAACGGAGTTTTGTATGGACAGATAAAGATGTAGATACACTTTTTTTTCTGATTTTAAGGAAGATACGGATAACTATACAGATAGATTAGATACATTGCCTGGGTATTTATTAGGCAATATTGTTTTGATTAGTAATGAAAATAATCCGACTAGATTTGATGTGATTGATGGTCAGCAAAGGCTTACGACATTGACGCTTATTTTCTGTGCGTTAAATAATTTATTTATGGATATTGCAGAAGAGACTCGCCGAAATTTAGGTGCCAATGCAGATATGTGGATGGGGCATACATTTAGCTTTAAAGAATACTTTAGAATACTCGATAATAATTTACAGTTTGTGGATTATAAGATTCTTCATACTCAGGATTTAGATTTTAAAGAGACTTATAAAAGTATTATTAAACAAGGTGCTCTTGTAAGCGATGAAGATAACACAAGTGCTAATAACCTAGAGGCTGTTTACGAATCTATTCTTGAGAAGTTAAGAGGGATTTATAATGATGAGCCACAGAAATTGCTTTATTTCTTACAATATATAACCACTAAGGTTAAGTTAATAGAGACTACAGCGCCTTCTATTGAACGTGCATTTCAGTTATTTGAAATTTTAAATGATCGTGGTCAGTCATTAGAACCACTGGATCTTTTAAAAAACTACTTGTTGAAGAATCTTACTTCTGCACCTGGTATTACACAGAATCAAATTAAAGATTTCTCTGATAGCTGGAGTCAGTTCTTAAAAAATCTGAAAGATACAGGTAAATCAAAAGCGATTGAAACATCTACTTTCATTAAACATTTTATTATTGGTACAAAAGCTATTAATGTAAAGAAGAAGGATTTATTTGAGCATTTTAAAGACAATGACCTTGGGGCTAACGATATTTTGCAACTTTCATCAGATATCAATTCTATCAGTAAGGTGTATGCTAGTATCAATAAAGATCCACTGTCTAATGATTTTTTATCCAATGATGATGGGATGTATACGTTATTTACATTGTTTAATACCGTTCAAATTCATCCGTTGTTAATGCCCTTCTATAATGCTTCGCGTGTAGACAAGGTGCAACTTGTTGATGCGGCTGTGAGATATGTAGCAGCAGTAATATTTTCGTATACACAGACGAATGCTATTGAAGCGGAATTGCCTGAGATGATAGAAAAGATTTTACATGAATCTGACCCAGCGCGCAGACTAGAGGTTGCAGTAACCGAATTAGAATTACGAACAAAACCATATGTTGACTTAATTCGTGCTTTATTGCCTGTGAAAGATTTTGGCTCCAAAAAAATAAGAAGCAAGCGCCAAAAAGCATTCCAAATTCTTAAATTTATCGAGCTATACTTGAACCAAAAAAAGACAGCATTAAAACAAATAAAAAGATTGAGTTAGAGCATATCATGCCACAAGCTGCAGATAACGATGACTATTCCTTTGATGATGAAGACACTCGCAAGGAATATCTGAATCATCTAGGTAATTTGACCCTGTTAGATAAGAGTTTAAATGCCTCTGTTAAGAATGGTAATTTTGCTGATAAGTTAGATCATTATAAAGCCTGTGAATTTGTTATTACAAGAGCTTTGGCAGAAGAAATAGACAGCCCTGTCCAAAACCAACAACCTTTGATTAACTTCCAAAACACATACTTTGCAGTGGATAATCCAGACCAAATAACATATTGGGATAAAACTCAAATTGATGAACGAGGTCAAAAACTCGTAGAAGTATTGGAAAAATTATTATTGAAACAAGTTCCATAATGTGAAATAGGATAAACCTGTAGAGATGAATAGAACCATTTGTACTATATTTTTTATAATACGAATGGTTCTATTGTTATATCGTAATAGGTTTTATATGTTATAATAGACCTAGATTTAACCCTCAGAAAACTAAATCTGCGCCGTTGTGATAGTGGTGCGGTTTGTTGGGGTAAAAAGAAATCTTCTGATGAGGACGGAAACTTATATTCTTCACACTCCCTACAAATCTCTAGAAATAAGAGTAAAAAATAATCCCCTGATGGGGACGGAAACATTTCTTGATGTAAATTACCTTGATTCAATATTTTGTTTTTGCGTTAAATTAGATAATCCCCATTAGGGGCCGGTTTTTATCTCAAAAACTCATATGAATACAAAAATATAGCCAGTATATTCTTATTAGTGAATATACTGGTTTTTGTATGAACCTGGTGATTTTCTATTGGTTTTAATTAAATCTAACTATATAATGTAAACGATAGAGTATAAATGTTATAGATTTTGTTATAAACATAGAGGACGGAGGCATTTTATTGACTAATACTGTAGAGATTATGTCCATAGAGCTAGTTATAGTTGCAGATCCATCGATCAAGATTGTACAGTCCATAGGCAGTGTTTTACATGGTGTATTGATGGAGCTCGTTGGAACAGATTATGCGGGACAGTTGCATGAGGCTGGTTTGCGTCCTTATAGCCAATATGTTTATTTTGATAAAGATAGAAAACAATATATATGGAGGCTTTCAGCTGTAACAGCAGATGCAGTTAATCGTATAGTAAGACCTATGTTAGAAATGCCTGAGAAAATCTTCTTAAAGCAAAAGCGTGGTCATTTATATATTAAAGATAGAACTATTTTGGAAGAAACCTCCTATGAGGATTTGATACGTAAGTTTTGGAGTAGTGATATACTCTATATTCAGGCTATGTTACAGTGCATGAGTACTACAAGTTTTAAAGTAGAGAAGCAATATACAATCTTCCCTGAAGCATTTCGAATTTATCGTTATTTGCTACGCCAATGGAATCAATTTAGTACCTTTGGAATGCTGGATACAGATTCAATATTAGGGGATCTTGAGTCTGGCGTATTTATTCGAGATTATAATCTGCGTATGGGTATATATGGACTTGAAGGCGTAAAGATAAGAGGGTTCCGTGGTCAAGTTATAATGCAATTTAAGCAAAATGTAGAGCTGCAACGAGTTTTGGCTTTGTTGAGTTACTATAGCCAATTTACGGGGCTTGGTATTAAAACAGCACTTGGTATGGGTGGTGTAAAGTGCGAAGTCATGGAATAGCTTTCCTTTAGGATAGGAACTTTAAAACTAAATACGCGTATAATTCTAAAAGGCTTTACCTTGTTATAGAGGTAGAGCCTTTTTATGTGTCGTTTTTTTCCTTTATCCATGTTTATGCGAATGGGTGGAGCAACAATTCTTAGCCGGTTGATTAACTAAAGAGATTAATGATAATACTGATAGATAAGTGATGTAATTCTTTTTGAAAGTTAATGAAAAGAAAATGAATTAAATTATTGACGTAATATCGAGAAACCCTTATAATTACTGTAACCTTAGAAAAATCATTTACCACCAGTATTTACCTATGCTCATCAGCATTTCTGATCCAACGGGAGCCCAAACTGACCGTTTACGGTGTGAGGTTTGCCAAAACCTAATTTTAAGCCCCATGAATACTGGCCTTCTGAGGCACGCTGTTGCAACAGCACTTACCGTTTACGGTATTGAAACCCTCATAATGAGACCATCTTTCTTTAAACCACAATTCAAAGTTGCAACAGCACTTACCGTTTACGGTATTGAAACTTCCTCACAAGTAGCGTTATACAACACTCACCAGGAGATACAGTGTTGCAACAGCACTTACCGTTTACGGTATTGAAACCCTATTTCTGGGTTCGTTTGTACTGGCTCTGAATTGTTGCAACAGCACTTACCGTTTACGGTATTGAAACTTCCGTTTGCTTGAAAAAAGATTTGGTTCATTACGCGTTGCAACAGCACTTACCGTTTACGGTATTGAAACTGTAAAACTCGATACGTTTGCTGTTTCGAATTGTTGCAACGTTGCAACAGCACTTACCGTTTACGGTATTGAAACGTTAATACTAAATCCAATAATTCTTTATCAGACTTAGCATTGTTGCAACAGCACTTACCGTTTACGGTATTGAAACGAAACATAAAGCCATCAGTATCGAAATCAGAGCCGCCAGTTGCAACAGCACTTACCGTTTACGGTATTGAAACTTATAAGTGTTCCGTCCGTCATGATGTGATACTACAAGAGTTGCAACAGCACTTACCGTTTACGGTATTGAAACCGCTTATGGTATGCCGATGGCTAAGCAAAGTTACCATCGTTGCAACAGCACTTACCGTTTACGGTATTGAAACGTCATATCAAGAATATCTTTAATATCTTCGACTTCTTTCAGTTGCAACAGCACTTACCGTTTACGGTATTGAAACCTCATAAGCTCTCCTTTAACGTTTTGATTCGAGGACTTGCGAGTTGCAACAGCACTTACCGTTTACGGTATTGAAACACGAAGTCACCAGATTTGGTTTTGTACACAGTAGCACCAAGTTGCAACAACACTTACCGTTTACGGTATTGAAACATCATTCCAGAAGTAATTATCTGACAATGAAAACAAGCCGTTGCAACAGCACTTACCGTTTACGGTATTGAAACTATGTATTGTTGCCATCATGGTGAGATGTGACAATTTTTAGTTGCAACAATGTGCCGCAGGGTGTAGGACAGCAGAGGAGCAGAGCGACGATGAGGTCCACACATCGCTTACCTGAGCAAAGTGAGAGTAAAACAAAGGTGATGCGGAAATAGTATTGAATTTTATATGCTTAACTTGGAATATCTATGATATTCTTAGTATTATAATGATGTTTACTATTATGGAGATAGAATAATGGTTAGGTTAATTTTAGCGATTATTATTACTTGTTTAGTGTGTGTACCTAGTATTTTTGCTACATCTTTTGTAGTACCCTTAGAGGCTAATGGAACGGTACATCATATTGATAAGGATTCAATTCAAATAGCTGGCCAGAGTAGTACAATGAGAATGGTTAAGGCTACAATGGCAGTAAAGTCGCCTAAGTATGAGGATATTGCTTATATTACTTACTTTTACAAATATGATTTAATTAATAGAACCATTCAAAAGAAACCAATTATTTTGTATATGGGCACTAAAATGCCATATACGTATAATTCACCTTATTTAGATGTGAGCGTAGTTGGTTCTGTAGATTACATCTATGCTAATTATGCCTATTTCAAAGAGTTTGGCTCGTATTTTTCACAGGATATGATTAATCGCTACGGTTCTACAGATTTAAGCATTAATAAATAAGGAAAGCCCTCTATTTAGAGGGCTCTTTTTGTATGCAAAATATTTAGTTGTTGTAGTGTTTTGATTATGAAGATAAGATGATAGAATAGGGATATATATTACAGTATACGTATATGTGGGGGGTAGTATGTTAACAATCGCATTGAATGAATATGGGGACTTTCACCATTTAGGGCAGAAGGAAAACAGTTTAAAGCACATCCATTTTATTACTGGCATTGTGTATGATGATCAAGGTAGTGAACAGGATTTACGTAATGAGCAGATTCGTTTAGATCGTTTTTTTAGAGCTGTAGCAGAGGCTTCAAATAGTGATTATCCACAGGGCTTCTTTGGTGATACTAAAGTGGACGATGTGGAGAGGGCTACTGAAACAGGAGGTAGCCTTCAAAATAAATCGCAGATAAAAAGAAATATGAAGCGTTATCGAGATGCACTCGATGCCGCTTTACCAGAGTTTTTGGCTGATGGCACGTATAAAGGGCGAAATCTTGTGGAGATGCCACGTGTTGGTCACTATGCTATTACGCTTATGTTGAAAGTGAAGCGGGGAAAACACAGTTCTTACAGCCTTATATGAGTGAGTTATTACATGATGGTGTAGCAAGTAATTTATACTGGCATATGGCAGATAGTTTAGTGTCTCGCCTTGTACTATCTAATCCATTTGCGCTACATAACAATCGTGTTCAATTGCATTTGGCATCGCAATTAGTAGATGTTAAAGAAACCGAATATGAGCGTTTGGCAGCGTACCGTCGTTTGGGCTATAAGCCGTATGACTTTCAGAATGAACAATTAAAAAAAGAGGGGATTATTACCTATCAAGTGGGGAATGATTTTACCTATCGTGCTGCTTTAGATCGACGTATGGTTGAGTTTAATCGGCTCGATTTAGACGTAGTGCAGTTGAAATCTGTTTCTGTTCAGTATGATGATGATAGCCCAGAGACGACTGCTAATTTCGCATTTCTATACTTAGCTGGCCATATTTGTGGTAATTTTATTTACTATGGTGCTGAACGAGATACAAAGGATATATTTAAATTCAAAACACTGGTAGATTTTGCTAACAAAATTAATTCGAAATATCATAACTATATGTTTGTGTATGATGATATTGATGCTTATTTTGAACAGGCTATGAAAGCATATCATAATGAGGATTATTATAGTGCGCTGTGTCATGTATATGATGCGAAATGTTGTGATAGCAAATTTAAATCCTATTATGAAACGAATTGGTTCCCATTTGTGGAGGAGCTCATTCATAGTGCAGATAATAGACAGGCTATAGAACGAGCAGTTCAGTCGTTTGTGAATTATGCGAATCAGAGTCGTCTTGATGAAGGTAAATTACATTATCTATACCAACAGCTTGAGTATATATTAGAAGATATCAAGGATATGTCCTGTGTAGATAAAGAATTAGTCTATGCCTTTTATGATGGTGGTATGACGGCCTTTAATCATCTTGGTGAAAGTGATTTAGCTGTAGATTGCTTCCACAAATGTCAGGCGTTAACTCATATGGTACCCCTTGAAACGTATATGCAGACGGTTCGCCGTCGTATTGTTGCAAAAATAGATTGTTATGACTATGAAGAGGCTTTAGAGCTTGCTAAGCACGTTGTTGATGTAGAGGAACAAATTCAAGCTATACGAGCTCCATTACAGATGGGGAAACGGGCTATCAGTCTAGGACAGTCCTATAGTCAACTTGGTCAAGTCTATGCTTATATGGAGCGACCTGAGGCTGAGTCCTATTTCTTACAAGCTATAGATATTTTTGGAGTGGATACAGATGATTATTATCGAACAGTATCCTATTTATTGCACTATTACATTGATGCGAATAAGCAAGATACTTATGAAGAATGGACACCTAAATATTTTGGTGGTCACCTTAATATCGAAGATCAGTTAAGATTTTTGATGAATATGACTAGTGATGAAAAAGTAGTTCAACATGAAAGCTATGCATTATATGTATATATCAAGGCATTGTACCAATTTTATAGAGATGGAATGAGCAGTGAACTCATGGAGAGACTTATTAAGTTAGGTCGTACCGTAGGGGCCACTTTAGATGCAGCTCCTAAAGGTCATCCATGGGAATTGATATTCACATACCTTGCATTGTTAGCTTATGAAAAGGGTTATAAGGTAGATGCAGAATATTTTAGATCCTGTATAGGTCGCTCTGTTGAGAACGCAGGTCAAGCGATTAGTAATATCGTGACTTATGGTGAATTAAGATTTGCTCAATGTAAAGAAAATCAAGATAAATATGATACTTTACGTAGTGAACTTACTGATAGGGTAGGTGATGTGGCAAAGAATATGACTTATATGTTTAGATAAGTTTATGATTACTAATCATACTTTTACATAAATAGATAAAAGAATCTTAATAAAAGAATACCCCCTAATGATTGTGCTTATTAGCTTATCATTAGGGGGTATTTTATTAGTATAAACCTGTTTTAATACATTAAAAGACGACTTGAGTATTAGTGAGCCTTAATGTGTTTGGAGAGCGTTTTAATAAGATTTATGCAACGTTCCATTTCTGTACAAATTTCATGACTAGTAGTATATTCGCCTTGCTTTTCTTCATTGGCATGAGCTGAATCGTTACGTGTCTTTTTAAGAATGCTGTAGGATGTGAGCAAATTCATTACATCATTAGCCTGAGCCTCAGTGAAAGATTGATGGAGTTCTAAGCCATCAATTTCGAATAGATTATGAGGGAAGTCCTTTTCATAATCATATTGGTACAGACCTTCTTTATTAATGGTTATACCAAAGATTAATTCTAATATCTTTTGATTTGATTTGTTTTTAAGCACATTAAATAAAGCACTTCGTACAGTAAAGTATTTTGTGCCTGAGCCCAGGGAGATACGAGCCTGTTTTTCATCGATAGTTAGGATAGTCTTAATATCTTGGTTCTCAGATGTAATTAAATTAATAAGTAGGTGACGAATAGAGGACGGAAATGTATTAAGATCAATAATATTGGCACTGTTTATAACGAGATTACTTAAGAAATCAATAAATTGAGTGTAATGATATCCCTTAGTATTCTCCTTGATAGTCATGTGATTAGATAGCACGATTTCATTAACGTGATCAATGATGTTTTTTTATCTAAATTAGTCAAGTTGGTTGTTTCTTTAGTAATTGGTATATCACTCTTCTTCACTAATTTTCCTATAACTTTGATTTCTGTATTTAATGCATTAATATGTTCAGTTAACGTATCCTTGATATCGTCATAGAATGGTTTCAAATGATTATCACGTAAGTCAGCTAAGAATTTACCGATTTGCTGGTTAACCTCATTAAAGTTTTGCATTTCAACCTTACGATTATCGCCTTTCACAGCAGTAAACTTTTGAGGATCTAGAGAGATGATTTTCTCTTTTAGAATGGTGCGAGGAATGTACTCAACAAATAAAGCGAGCGCTTGTTGGAGATAATCGTTTTTCAAACACCAATCGATATATACTAGGTCATTATCTTTATCCTCTAGTATAGTTTGGTAGCTGTCTTGAATTTTGTTACGCATTAACTTCAATATTTCGGACTCAAATTTATTGTCTTTTGGTTTGCCTTTTTTAATATCTGTTAATACAGAATCTAGTTGTTCAATAGAGGATTGGAATAGACCACGGCTAGATAAACTAATGGCCTCAGAAAAATCTCCCATTGTAGCTAACAATCGGTTCGTTAGCATATCTTTAGTAGGAACCTTTTCAAAATATTCTTGTAATGTGTGAACACTACCGTATCGATTGAACTCAGAGAAACCAGCAATCATATCGAATAATAGATAAATATCTTTGCCTTCGTATACATTTACTGTTTTGGTCTTATTATCTAAGTTTGCATAGGATATAGAACCAATTTGAATACCTTGATATGCAACGAGACGAATAATAGCAAGCATTAGCATAATAGCTGTACGAGGGCCACCTGTTAAATCTACATGCAATACAACTGTACTATCTTCACCGTTATTTTTTAGACAGTCATGATAGTAGGTCATGATTTGACGAGACATATTAAGGATACTTTCTTTTAAGTTATTAATCTCTTCAATATTGCCACAACGGATATACTGTGCACTAGCATCCCAATCTAGATTTGTGTTAAAGGCATTAATGAAGTTTTTCATTTGTGATTCGAAGATGGCTTTAGTGGTGATTGTTGTATCCGGATTATCTTCATCGATAATCTCATCTGTTAATTCTTTGGTTTCAAAAAAGAACATTTTATCTAAGGTAAATTCATCATCTTCGAGCTGTCTGTTGTATAGTAGTTCCTTTAATGCAGATTCACTAGTTTGGTAGATTTCATTAAATGTTGGGAAGATGTTAGTTGGTACAATGGTTCTAGTTGCTTTATTCCGATTAAAAGGGATATCACTTCGTAATGCACTAAGGAATGTGAGATAGATATGATGTTCCATGTTTAGTCTCCTAATAGTGAAATAGCTTGAGTGTAAATAGCATTAAGTTGATCTTTAATATTACTTGGTTCGTGGACGCGAATTGCAGCGCCTAAGGATAAGAGGATGCGTACTATATCTTTTTCTTGGAATGGTAGGTATTGTACGCTGAGTGTAAATGTATTCGGTTCTGTTTCCGAGCCTACAATTTCATAGTTACAAAATGCGTTAAAGCATCGATCAATAGCATTATTCAAATCATAAACAGAAAATGCCACCGTTTGACGTTTTGTTTCTTGATATTCTTTGTATAAGGTATTCGCATCTATCTCTACAGGTGCTTTACCTATAGTTAGTGTTGGTAATGTATCTAGCGAATAATAATGGAATGTTTCATCCATTGCTTGGTAGCCGATAAGTGAAATTCATTTGTGGCCGTGTTGTACTCTAATTTACAAGGAATAATTGTAGTTATCCCTTCTGGAGTGGCCCAAGATAGAGTAGTTTGTTGTATCATTACTTGCGTACATAGCCAATGATTTGTATAACTGTCAGCAGTTCTATCGATAGCAAGACTTTTATTGCCCCATGTTTTTGCTGGTAAGGTTGTGGTCACCTCTATAAGCGCCTGCTCTAAACTTTGTTGGATATCGGTTGGCAGCATCCAGTTGATGCGGCAATCTGTTAGTAAATCCTTAAGGAACATGCACTCTACATTGGTTAATACCAAAGATGGCAAATGAGGGAATAAAGGTTGTAGACCTTGCTCGGATGAAATGACTAAATAATGTGGTAAGGTTTGTTCGTATTGGTCATTTTCCTCAACTGGTGCATAGCTATCTAATAGTGGCCGATGGTTCATGATGTATTGCAAATCATCTAGCGTATACGAAACACCGTTGATAAGATCTTGCTGTATACGGTATTGCGTGCTAAAGGTGATGGCTGTCATCTCGTTTAGTAGAGGTGATACGGCGACATTATCTATATCAGCAGGCTCTGGTGAAAGTAGGTTCCAAGTAGGGTGTATCTTCTTTGTATAGCTACTTGGCTCAGACACTATTTCATGTTGTGTATGATGTAAATTATCATTAAAACGTGTTCGGATACTTTTAGGAACACTATGCAGAATTTGGATATACGGTAAGAATGTACGCAATATTGGTAGTAGGACTTGTCCATCCTGTACCTGTAACTCTACATCTATATACTGCGAAGTGTCTTGTTTAATAATGATCGTCACATGTCGGAGTGTATTGTTAAAGTCATCCCACACGGGTTTGTAGTGAGGTAATTTATAAAAGCGCACCTGTAGTATGGTTTTATGTTTTGTGACCTTTTGTAGTATTTGATTTATCTTTGTGAAAGCCCCTTTTGTAACGATAGTATCGATGGAATCAATTCGATAGGTAACGAGTTTTTGCTTGTGAAAAGCGATTAGATAGTCTCGATTGCCAATGTAATCAGATTCAATTTTAACTGGCTGAACGAGTACCTTTGGACGACGTTTATTATAAAAGCTTAGCTCGAGCATCCTATTATCCTGTAATGCTTGGGCAATAGTATAGAGCAAGTTTTCATCAATAACGTGAAGAGGATTGTTATAAGTAAATAAATACTGCGATTCGTAATTTTGTGTAGTTGGCTGTTCGAGCTCATCTAATAGAGATGTATTAGTATGTAATGGCTGAATTTTCTTTAATAAAGTACTGCCTGCCGTACTAAAGAGAGATATATTTTTATATACAAATATGGCTCTAGCTAGCAAGTCTAGCTGTTGAGTTGTTAGATCTTCGATACCAGATGGCACCAGTCGATACATATATGTGTTTCTCTCAGCGACCTCATGGACTATACCTATTGTGACAAGCTTTTTGGTGAGGCGACTAAGCATCTGCTTTTCGATGATATCTGGTAATGTTCTATTTGTATGTTGGTATTTTTCTGCTAGAAAATCTTGATAGGCTGAAAGTATATAAGGATGGTCGTTTATAGATTCATATATCTCTGTAATAGAGCAAGACTCGTGCTCACTAATAGTATCAATAATCGCTAAAATCAGAATAATTGTTTCTGGCTTCATAGCGTATAGAGAATATAAGGAGGACAAATAATTATGCCCCCAGTAAAAGTCTTGTTTTGCAATGGTGTGTACATGCATGCGACCGATTTGGGTATCTTGAATTTTTGAACCCATATTGAAATAGGAGAGACGCTTGAGATAATCGTCATGCAAACTTTTCTTTATACCTCGCTTAGGGCCGGTATTTCTCGTATGCAAACCCATGGCCAAGCTACGAAAGAATAAGCGTGCATTCTTAAAGTTTTTTAGGTAATTCGTAACACTTGGCATAGATCCTCCCATTGCGGAAAATGAAAATATCATGAATATTATACCAAACTTTATGAGCAGGATATAGGGGTAGGATACTTTAAATAACTCCTGGTTTTTCTGACATGATAATCACCGATAAACGAACTATACTAACAGTACAAACAGAGTAGCTATAGTTGAAAGATTAGGAGTGGATTCCAATGGATTAAATCAACTGACTATGTAATTAGGGTATTTTATAGTTTGTAATATGGAGGATATAAAGTGGATTGGCTATTAGCAGTACTCATTAAAAGTTTTTTTCTTAGACTGGTTTGATAATTTATAAGACTGATTTAATAACAAATATAACTATAATAAGCCTTATGTACATAGAAACCTGTGTACATAGGGCTTATTTATTATATCGGTGTTTAACTATTCATCGACAATTAAAAAGTAATCAAAATTAATTTGTGAAAAGAAAATGAATTAGATTATTGACGTAAAATCGAGAAACCCTTATAATTACTGTAACCTTAGAAAAATCATTTACCACCAGTATTTACCTATGCTCATCGGCATTTTTGATCAAATGGGAGCCAAAACTGACCGTTTACGGTATTGAAACTTTTTGTATTTCTGCCCCTCTACGTCTGTAACGTGGTTGCAACAGCACCTACTGTTTACGGTATTGAAACTCATAATTGCCTCCAATTAAAAAGACTGGGATAATTGCAACAGCACCTACCGTTTACGGTATTGAAACTTCTATAATGTTTGTTTACTCCGTTGTATAAATACGTTGCAACAACACCTACCGTTTACGGTATTGAAACCATGCTACGAAACCACGAGCAAAACCGCCCAATTTAGTAGTTGCAACAGTGCTTACCGTTTACGGTATTGAAACAGCATAGTCACTACGGATATGACATTGTTGGTGGTCAGGTTGCAACAGTGCTTACCGTTTACGGTATTGAAACTTAATAGACAGTGCCGTAATTCGCATTTGGTGATACGAGTTGCAACAGTGCTTAGCGTTTACGGTATTGAAACTTAATAGACAGTGCCGTAATTCGCATTTGGTGATACGAGTTGCAACAGTGCTTAGCGTTTACGGTATTGAAACTCGAAGTCGGAACCACCTGTGCATGATTTGAAGTACGTTGCAACAGCACCTACCGTTTACGGTATTGAAACTTGCAGGAGAACACTCCACAGAAGCGTGGATCTTCTTGAGAGGTTGCAACAACACCTACCGTTTACGGTATGCGACGCAGGATGCGAGACAGCAGAGGAGCAAAGCGACGATGAAGTCCGCACATCGCAAGTACCTGAGCGAAGCGAGGGTAAAACGAAGGTGATAAGGCAACAGTCCTTACCGTTCACGGTATTGAAACCCAGCTTGATAACCTATTGTTTCATACACCTTTCCTGTTTCGTTGCAACAGCACCTACCGTTTACGGTATTGAAACAGAACTGCTCCTGCTGTTACTAGACATGCTAGGACAAGTTGCAACAGCACCTATCATTCACGGTATGCGACGCAGGGTGCGAGACAGCAGAGGAGCAAAGCGACGATGAAGTCCGCACATCTCAAGTACCTGAGTGAAGCGAGGGTAAAACAAAGGTGATAAGGCAACAGTGCTTACCGTTCACGGTATTGAAACACTTCATATTCTAAACCCAGGTATTTTTCACTTTCGGTTGCAACAGTGCTTACCGTTTACGGTATTGAAACGATAAAGACATTACAGAATGTTGTTTACATTCTGCAGCGAGTTGCAACAGCACCTACCGTTTACGGTATTGAAACAACATCTTCAATGTCAGAGAATAAACGAACATATTCTTTATTAGGTTGCAACAGCACCTACCGTTTACGGTATTGAAACGCCCGCGTAGCAAGCTTTTGTGCTTTGCCTGGTGTTAGATCGTTGCAACAGCACCTACCGTTTACGGTATTGAAACCTCATTCCAAGCTTCATTAGTTGAGAAACACTCTCAATGTTGTAACAACACCTACCGTTTACGGTATGCGACGCAGGGTGCGAGACAGCAGAGGAGCAAAGCGACGATGAAGTCCGCACATCGCAAGTACCTGAGCGAAGTGAGGGTAAAACTAAGGTGATAAGGCAACAGTACTTACCGTTTACGGTATTGAAACGCCTCTTTATGTGGCATACCCATTTCAACTAATCCACTGGTTGCAACAGCACCTACCGTTTACGGTATTGAAACGTACCCATTTCACGGTCAATTCGTTTTAATTCTTGAATGTTGCAACAACACCTACCGTTTACGGTATTGAAACCCGACCAGCCATAAGTGTTTATCTGTATCATGGTCTGAGTTGCAACAGCACCTACCGTTTACGGTATTGAAACTATAGTACACGCCACCACTCAAAACCTGGTAGTTGAGTTTCGTTGCAACAGCTCTTACCATTTACGGTATGCGACGCAGGGTGCGAGACAGCAGAGGAGCAAAGCGACGATGAGGTCCACACATCTCTTACCTGAACAAAGTGAGGGCAAAACGAAGGAGATAAGTCAACAGTACTTACCGTTTACGGTATTGAAACGGCACAGCTTTGAATCCGTTAAAGTCAGTTACATAGAGTTGTAACAGGACTTACCGTTTACGGTATTGAAACGGCATAAGAGCCACAGCTCTGTCTACTTCAGAGCCATGGAGTTGAAACAGCATCTACCGTTTACGGTATGCGTCGAAGGGTGCGAGACAGCAGAGGAGCAAAGCTACGATGAAGTCCGCACATCGCAAGTACCTGAGCGAAGCGAGGGTAAAACAAAGGTGATAAGGCAATAGCCCTTACCGTTTACGGTATTGAAACTTGCTTTTTTCTACAAATGGATTGAAATTTTTATGACTGAATTTGCAACAGCACCTACTGTTTACAGTATGTTTCAAAGTTTGCTAGTTATTTAACTTTAAAACTACATAATTAAAAAGAACTGTGTTCTTGTGTAGTGACCCCAAAAAGTTAGACTTTTATTTCCGAGTAACCTAAACTGGTTGCTCGGAATTTTTTATGCTGCAGTAGTAGCTAAACGATAGTCAACTGGACTTAGCCAGTTCAATTTTTCCTTAATTCGTTTAGTATTGTAATACATAATATAGTTTTCAATCGCCATTTTTAACTCATCATAACTATGAAAGGTATTGTCATAATACATCTCTTGTTTTAAGATAGCAAAAAAGTTTTCCATTGGTGAATTGTCGAGACAATTACCTCTTCTAGACATACTTTGAAATATGTTATGCACTTTTAAATTATGTTGATACGCTTTCATTTGGTAACCCCAACCACGGTCAGAATGAAATGTCCGTCGATACTTAGCATCAGCAGTCTTTCAATCGCCTGTTGTTGTGCTGAAAGTATAGACTCAGCCGATGGTGTAGGACTTATACTAAAACTAATAATTTCAAGATTATATAAATCCATAAATGGATCTAAGTATAGTTTTCCAACTTTCAAAGCACCGTTTGCATCTAGTTCATAATACTTAAATTCAGTTGTATCTGTAGTAATTTTTTGATGTGGTTGACTGCAATAGAATCTACGCTTAATGCGATTAGGTGCAATCCGTCCTTTAACGCCTTTATATGAGTTATATTTTCGGCTCTTACGGGAGAATGCTATTACTTGCAGATTGAACTTTTGCATAATTCGTTGCAATCGTTTCTTATTAATAACAATACCTCGTGATCGCAACAAAGGTAACAATCTTCTATATCCATAGTTGGGATGGTCCTTACGAATATCTTCAATAGCTATTCGTATTTGTAGATCTGGATCTACTCGGTCAAAGCGCTGTTGCCAGTACATATATGTTGCTTTTGGAAAACGTAAGGCAGCAAGAATCTCAGTTAGTTTGAATTCTCTTCGGAGACTGCTAATGATTCTTGCTGTTCTTTCATTTTTCGAGCGTCCTCGAGGCGCAATCTCCTCAATTCTTTTAAATAGGCATTCTCTATTTGAGCGTAGCGTAATTGTTTTTCCAATTCTAAAATACGAGCTTGCTCTGGTGTTAATTCTTTTTTCTTCTTTTGGTTACGTGATTTAGTATGTGTGGTAATCTTTGCTTTTTCATCTGTTCGACTCATGGTAGGTATTCGTCCTTTCGGTCGCTCGACAAAAGCATTGGTCCCATATTTCATAAAATCCGATTTCCAGCGAGCTATTAATGAAGGATTATTCAGCCCATATTGTAATGCAATTTGCCGATACGATAATTCACTAGTTAAGTATGACTCTACCACAGCTAGCTTAAATTCTGAAGTATATCTTGTATTATTTCGCTTTCGACACAAACCATCTTTACCAAATTCTTTAAATGCACTAATCCAACGACGAACTTGCGATGTAGTCTTTACACCATATTTCTTAGTTAAATACTCATATCCACCTTCGCCGTTTAGATATGCGGTAACGACTTTTAATTTAAATATAAGGCTATATTTTGCCATAGAAAAACCGACCTCCTTAACGTTAAGATTTTTGGTCTAACATTAAGGGGTCGGTTCATTGTGTAATTCCACAAGAGCGCAGTTCTTTTTTATTCCTAGTTTTTCTGATTAGTTCACTTTTAGTATCATTCGTATAATGAACTCAACAAGTTTGATGGATCGTATATAGGAGGCAGTATATGGCAATGTTGTTATTAACTTTATTAGTTTGGTTTGTATTACCATCACGGAATGATTATTAAGGAGGGTATGATGGAAAACTTTCAACAAGAATTGAAATCTATGTTGTCCCTATCTGGACGTATGAATCGTCGGTCTTATTTTATGAATTTATTGATGATTTTTGGTATTGGCTATATTGGCGGTATCTGTATTAGTCTTGCTTATGTGTCAAAAATTTTCTTGGTATTAGGTTGGTTAATCATAGGTTATTCTGTTATCCGTGAATTAGCGATTGCATCGCGTCGTATTCATGATTTAAATGGACCTACCTATTTGGCTATTCTTTATATTGCGGCGGCCATCATAGCATTGTTTGCGCCAACGCTAGCCAAGGTTATGCTGTTAGTGAAAGTCGGTTTAATTCTGATGCCAGGGGATAAAGATAATAATACATATGGTGAAAGACCAGCTTCTATGATTGTTGTTTAGTAAAGGAGAGATTGAAATGACTGGTTTCGTAGCAATGTTTTTCTGTGGGATTGTACTACTTATGATTTTTGATGCCCTTACAAATGATAATAATAGAGAATGAGTTGGTTTAGGAGGTTCTGATGCGCTATCTTATTTCTTATGATATTTCCGACACCAAAAAGAGAAATAAGGTGGTTAAGTATTTAGAATCCTTCTGTTACCGCGTGCAATATAGTGTGTTTTTATGTGTTCATGCTCACGTTAGAGTAGAGACGATTGCTAAGAAGCTCGAAATATTAACACGAGGTGATGAAACTGGGCGACTTCTCATCGTCTCTATTTCTGACACGGCCAAGACACCTATATGGTGTAACGAGCCTATTCCGTTAACAGAGGATAAGATGCTGATTATTTAATTAATCGTAGGAGGTTGTGATGTTAGAAACTCTATATGTAATGACGCCTGGTATATCCATACGGCAAGATGGTGGTTTATTAGTACTTGAGAAGAATCATTCTATTCTTAAAGAAATCCCTATGGCGACCGTTTCCAACCTTGTATTAGGTCGAACGATTCAAATTTCTACACAAGTCATGTTTTCCTTAGTCAAACAAGGCTCTCTTATTCAGTTTGTAGATCATAAATATAAACTTGTAGGGACCTTGGGGGATGAACATACAACGTTACAACGCTTGTTATGGCAAGCAGAACACTTTCAAAATCCAGATTTTGCCTTAGAGGGAGCTAAGTATATTGTACGGCGCAAAGTAAAAGGGCAGTTATCCTTGTTACAACAATATAAGAAGAGCAAAGGAATTCCCAATTTTGAAGCTGTACAGCGGACAATGCAAGCATTACTGAAAAGGGTAGATAGAACACAAAAGGTAGATACCTTGCGTGGTATAGAGGGGTTAGCATCTCGGACGTATTTTTCTGTATTAGGACATATGCTATCTGAGCCATGGGAGTTCACTAGTCGTAAACGCCATCCTAGTCCAGATCCAGTCAATGCTATCTTAAGTTTTGGTTATTCCTTTTTAGAGCGTGAGGTTCGTGCGTGTTTACTGACAGAGGGCTTAGATGTACGGATTGGGGTACTACATAGCACGAACAATCGAAAGGATAGTTTTGTATATGATGTGATGGATATATTTAGACAAGATATAATCGATCGCTTTGTTTTAAAACTATTAAATCGTCATATGTTAGGTCCAGAGGATTTTGATATTTCTGAACGAGGATGTTTCCTGTCTAAAGAGGCTAATAAAAATGGGTAGAGCTGTACGAAGGATATATGACTACCGAGCTTTCTCGTCTTGGCAATGTGACGCCACGGAAATGGGTTCAACGAGAAACACAAGCGTTTATGTCCTATCTCAAATCCCTTGATGAAGCCGTAGTTGCTAGAGAATGTGAGAATATATCTTAATACATGTAGGCTGATGCGTAAGTAACATATAGTATCAGCCTATATATTCGTGTAATTATATACGATTTATAAATTGTGAAAAATCTTTCATAAATCGTATATTTATGGGTGATTTTTTTCACACGATTTGCTATTATTAAAGATGAATAAAAAATGAATTTTATTTTGTGGTTTGCATAGCGAGGAGTGGTTATGTTTATCAATCATACAAATCATCCTTCTCAATATTGGTCGGATGAACAGTTAGCTGCAGCTCATCAGTACGGCGAGGTGGTAGATATACCGTTTCCCCTTATTGACCCTCTGTTATCTACTAGTGAAATAGGTCGGCTCGTACAGGAATATTCAGGGCGGATTATTGCTCTTAATCCACAGGCTGTACTATGCCAAGGGGAGTTCATATACTGCCATGCGTTAGTGGAGCGATTATTAGCAGTAGGAATTACCGTATTAGCTGCCACTAGCGAGCGTTTGGTCAGTGAATCCTACGAAGCAGGCATAAACGAGAAAATTGTCAACTTTCAGTTTGTTCAATTTCGGGAATATTGTCATTTATAAATGTTGTGTTAATAGGTAAGGAGTGAGCCTATGCAAGTAAATGCTATTTTGTTTGATGTGCAGTCTATTCAAAAGTACATTTTTGCAAACAATAAATTGAAGGCCAATGTAGGGGCATCGTTTATTGTGGATAGTTTGTTTGAGGATGTATTGTGTAAAGAAATCATCGAGAAATTAGGTGTAGAGGTGGACGCTACAACTTGGTTGACTCGTAGTGATAGCATTACATCTCTTCCAAAACCTGTATATGTTGCGTATATTGGTGGCGGTAATGCTCTCGTTCTCGTAGATAATAAACATGATAGTTTGGTTCAAGATATCGTTAAGAAATTTACGACTCAAGTTTTGGTGCAATACCCAGGTTTAAAAGTAGGGGCCACAACTGGTCACATTACGCTTGATGGTGCACAGTTCTCCACGGATCTTGGTCAATTATATAAACAATTGAAAGCCAACCAGTTTACATTGAATCCAATTGTACATCCTGCTAACACAGGCTTGACAACTATCTGTGATTTCAGCGGTGATGTAGCGGATACTACGCAAAACTTTGGTAATGAAAAACGCTTAGTGGCCACATCCTTTACATCTAAATTTGAAGCCTTTGATGCGGCTAATAGCCGTTTGAAAACAGACCTATTCGGTACAGAAGAGACTGACTGGGTATTCCCATCTGAGCTTGAAGATTTAGGTCAAAACAAATCTACTGAAAAGAGTAAAACAGGCATTAATGATATTGCTATCGTTCACATCGATGGTAATAACATGGGCGCTCATTTCAGACAGTGTAAAACATTAGAGGAGCGTAGCGCTTTATCTAAACGTGTTGCTACTAAAACATTGGAGAGCTTCAAGGCTTTAGTAGAATGGATCGTTGCTAAATACGATATCATTGATGAACATCTGGAGTTAAAACATAATATGTTGCCAATTCGTCCGATTATTGTTGGCGGTGACGATATTACGTTTATCTGTAATGCCCGTATTGCAGTGCAAGCCTCTCACTACTTAATGCAACAGCTGTTGAGTGACAAAGATGATATGTCTATTTCCTCTTGCGCAGGTATTGCCGTAATCCCAACGTCATATCCATTCTTTAGAGGTTATGAAATGGCAGAGCAGCTCTGCGATAGTGCTAAATCTAAATGCGTGAATATAACGCAGCCCACAAGGTTAATGAATCTTGTTGGATGGATTTTGCCTTCCTTCATGGCGAAACGGCGCCTACCTTGGAACAGTTCTTCGCTAATGAATATAGTAGCTTAACAGGTAATATGCATTTTGGCCCTTACCGTGTATATGGTGTTACAGATACTAATGCGACTAAGGATATGGACGCATTACATCAACTGTTGGATTGCACAACACAATTTAATGAAGGAAAGGTTATGGCGCAAAATAAAGTCAAAGAATTGCGCTCCGTATTACAAGATAATGAGCATATGTGGACCGTGTTCCTTGAACAATTGCGAAATATTGATAAATCTATGCCTACCGTAGCTGGCTGGGATGCTTTCCAAGAAAAGCTGTGGGCTAAGGTAAATGGTGAAATGCGTACACCGTATGTAGATGCTATCGAATTAATGGATTATATTTTGCCTGGATTGGAGTAAGTATGTACACATTAACTATTAAATTATTGTCGCCAACGATGCTTATGTCCGGCCAAGGCGATGTCAATACGGACAGTACCATCGTCCATGATCGTTATGGAATTCCTTTTATTCCTGCTAAGCGTGTGCGTGGTGTTTTATATGAAAGTGCCCTTGAAGTAGCTGAAATGATGCATGCTGCAGGGCTAAACATTTACTATTGATGATGTAAAGATATTATTTAATCGCCTTGAAGGTGCAGAGGATAACCCTAGATTATCTATTTCTAATTTAACCATTGCTGACTATGATGTGGTAGCTACTGAATTAGCAGCTCTTGAAGCGCAATATCCAGCTGTATTTACAAAGGAACGTGTTCTTGAAGAGTACACATCCATGCGTTATTACACATCTATCGATCAAGTAACAGGTACAGCGTTAGAAGGCACATTACATAACTCTCGCGTTCTCAACAGAGGTCTTGCTTTCAGTGGTCAAATTAGTGTGGAAGATATGACGGAAACAGAACGATTGATTTTGGCATGTGCAGTACATAATTTGACTGGCATTGGTGGTAAACGTAACCGTGGATTTGGTCAGGTGGAATGCACAATTGATGATACATCTTTTGATTTAGAAACTGTAGGGGGTACATTATGGAACAAGTAAATATTACGATTACCGTTAAATCCCCAACGCTTATTGCGAACTCCTCCACGGCAGGAGTCCTAACATCTACGCGTGGCTCCATTGATGGTCGAGTATTGCGCGGTCTTTTTTCATCTCAATTTATCTCTGCTCATAAGCTTGGTAGAGAAGCTCATAAAAACGAAGATTTTATGAAGTTGTTCTATGGTGACTTACGATTTGTTGCTGCCTATAAAGATACGCCAAAAGGTACGTCTTTCCCAGCACCGTTGAGCTTGCAAAAGAATAAAAATGCAGACGGCTATGCTAGTGATGCTGTAGTAGACTTCTACACGGGCAAAGATCTATTGGGCTTTAAAGGCGTTAAAGGTTTTGTCGTTGTAGATGGCAACGAATGTAGTCCTGTACAAATTGAAACGGCTATTAAATTGCATATGTCTCGTTCTTTAGAGCAAGAACGTGTACAAGGTCGCAGTAAAGAGGGGAATATCTTCAACTATGAATATCTTGAGCCAAATCAAGTATTCGTTGGTTCTGTAGTGGGGCCTAAAGCAGCACTAGACGAGTTTGTTCGTCAATTCCCTAAACAGCTAGATTGTCATATTGGTCGCTCTCGTCGCACTGAATATGGTCACTGCCTCGTTGAAATTGGTGATATTACAGCTGTTCCAACGCCGGTAAACAGTGGTAATTCTGTATATGTGCGCCTTCATACACCATTAGTATTAGGTAATGACTCCCTTGGGAATGTGGTAACACAGGCGGTTCAATCTATCGGCTCCGATATTTCTGTTGGTGCTGTATATGCATCCTATCAAGAGGAACAAAGTTTCAATAGTATTTGGGGCGTTCGTAGTAGCGCTGAAGCGTCTGCATCTGCTGGTAGTATCGTAGAACTTGTAAAGACATCCGATTGGTCTCAAGATGATCTAAATATATTACAACATATCTTGTATAACGGTATGGGGACACGCCTTCAAGAGGGCTACGGTCAAGGTCGTTTGTGGACTCCTGGCGAATTTAAGATGGTGAAATTAGGTAAACAAGAAGCGCCTAAGCTTACATCTTTACATACGCCAACCCAAGATATTGCAAAAAAAGTGTTGGAAAAACAAGTTATTGTAAATGCTCGTTTACGTGCTGCTCACGATGTAGATACATATATTAAGCGCACTATGACTAGAGCTGGTGTATCTAAACATTTTGCATCGGTACTATTGGCTGAACTTGGCACAAATCATGAAACTGGTCATAAGCAATTACAACAATTCTTGGAAGACAAGAAAGCAGAAGGGCAAGCGAAAAAAGAGCCACGAGTGATTGAGAAGAACTTACGCGAGTTCCATTTAGAACATGCCTATACGCGTAGTGAAACAAAACGAGTTAACTTGATGGAGTATATCATCGATTTTGATGCTCCTACATTAGTGGCGGCTTGTTTGGCAAAATCTGGTGAAAGCGGTACATATTACGAAATTCCTGCTGAATTAGTCGATATGGTAGGTCTCGATAAACAAACTTTCAAATGTAGTGGCCTACGAATATTGGACATATTTCTTTAGACATATTAGAAAGATTAAGTAAGGAGGACCGTCGTATGTTAAACTCTGCAAGTGTAATGGGGCGGTACACTCTAACTGGTACTGTCAAACTCACAAGCCCTCTCGTTATTCGAGCTGGTGTTAGTAATGATATTTTAAATGATACGGTAGATGATATTGTAGTAACCTATCACGATGGTCAACCATTCATTCCTGGTACATCTTTAGCTGGTGTATTGCGCCAAGCTATTCAAGGCCTTGAGCCAGTCGCTGAAGAGGTACTATTTGGATCCATTGATGACAAAGGCACTCAAAGTGCATTACAGATCAACGATATTCCGTTAGATAACACAAATATTGTCGTTCGTGATGGCATCCGCATGGATGACGTTTGTGGTGTGACTGTAGATGGCGCAAAATATGACTTTGAAGTTATCGAGTCTGGTGCGACCGGTCAATTGCGTATCGATTGTGTAATTCGTCAATGCCATGACAATCAAGCGGATAAGATGGAACGAGCTCTTGTGGCGCTAGCGAATCTACTTAAAAATGGTATCTCCATTGGTGCTCGTACGGTAAATGGTTTAGGCCGCGTAGCGTGTAAAGATATTTCTTTAGAGCATTATGATTTCACTATGCCAGAACATGTAAAAGCGTGGTTACTACGCAAAGCAGGTACATCTGTTGCTATTCCTGAGCAACGCATGGTTGCCGATAAAGATCTTGTTATCGATATGGAATGCAGCTTGGAAGATACAGTTTTTATTAAATCTATCTTCGAAGAGGCGTGGGAAGATAAGTCCGTAGCCCTCTTTATTCCAGGTACATCCATTAAGGGCGTACTACGTCACCATTGTAGCCGTATATTAGAGGCCTTAGGCCGTAGCAATCAAGCGGTGGATACACTCTTTGGCTATAGTATCGAGAAAACAAATGAGAGCCGTAAAGGTCGTGTCATGGTAGATGAAGTTTACTTTGATAAATCCTTTACTCAAGAGGAACAACCTCGCATTCGTGTGGACCGTTTTACAGGCGGTGCTATGAATGGTGCTTTATTCCAAGACCATCCTGTACGTAAGGGGAAAGGTAAACAGTTAACATTCCCATTGCGTATGACTGTTAAAGACTGTAGTGATAGTGAAGCGGGCCTTGTGTTGCTCCTCGTAAAAGATCTTATGACAGGTCAAATTACGTTGGGTGCTAATCGTACAATCGGTTATGGCCGCATTAAAGGTAATGCTGTTACTGTTCAATATCATGGTGAAGCTATGGTATCGATGGTAGTGGCAAGGTTACGGAAGGTGAAGCTGCTAAACTTGAAGCTTTGGTTCAAGCGTTACATCAATCTACAGAAGATACAATGTTAGCTAAGGAGGGCGCTCATGAGTAAACAATTACATAGCCATGAAGGTGTATATACACGTACATACGGCACATGTGGTCCTACAGCTAATGTGAACGTACTAGCTGTAGCAAAAGAACAGATGAAACAAGATGGCCTAGTAATTACGTGGTCTGTCCATGAAGTTAAATGGGGCTATTACAAGCAAGGTAGTTTCCAATTTTCTGATGGTACAACTGACGTAGACCTGGCATATTTACAAGATATGCGTATCTTTAATGAAACGGAAGAGCTGTGTCTTACTGTACAACATGGTGAGATTGTATATCGCTATATTAACGATGAATCTGGTGAACCTGTAACATACGTTGATTCTTCATCTCGTATGATTGGTGAAGTTGATGCAGGTCGTACACAGCTCAATCGAGTAGAAGGCTTTACAAGCTTAGTCGATACAGGCCGTAAACTTTCACAAATCATCCCTGTGTCTACAACAAAACAATACTGTTATTTAACGACACGTAATTACATTGGCTATTTAGATAATCATCAAGCAAGCTATACAGATTATCGATATGTCAAAATCGTAGATAAGGAGGTCTAGTATGGCTGGTAAAGGTAAAAGTAAAAATAGACATGCTGCTAGTGCGGCCTTCTTTGCACGAAATAATCCAGGGATGGATGTTGAAAAAGTAGCCAATGAAAGACATTCTGGTGGCAATCGTGGCGGTCAAAATCGTTCTGGTGGTTACAATAATTCCTACAATAATCAAGGTGGTAATCGCAGCGGTGGTAACAGCAAATATCCAAGTGAGCCAGCAAGCGCAGCGTATAACTTTGTTCGCTTGCCAGAGCATGTAATTCCAGCTGAGTTTTATAATGGCCACTTTGAAGGGGTTACAAAAGATGTGTTAAAAGCATACTGTGATCATGTACAACAAGCTGATACACATACCGGCTATATCGACCTTACGATTACGACTGAAACACCATTATTTATTGGTGGTCCGTCTAAACAAGACGAGGATACACCACTTGAATTTTATGGTGGCCAAGATAATCCTACAATTCCAGGGGCAAGCCTTAAGGGTATGGTAAAACAAATCTTTAAGATTGTTACAGCTAGTAGCTTTAGACCTTACCAAAGAGGCACAGGTCTTGGTGATTTCGAAGATAGACATCTGTATTTCCGTGATTTTGCAAGTTCTATTACATCCCTCAAAGAATATTATGCTTCTCGTATGGTGGGGATGGAAAAGAATGGCAAAGGTGAAATGAAGGCTGCTACAAAAGCAACACCTGGCTTTATTATCCAAACTGTAGACAATAACTATTTTGCTATACCTAGTGAATCTAGAAAAATATCTTATTCTGACGATTATGAAATGCTGAAGAAGAAAGATACACCGTCTATCGATTGGAATGATAAGTATGTAAATATCCATACTGGTAGGATGAACTCTAAAAAGACGTATATGCGCATTACTCGACCTGGTAATTTTGAAGGTAAGCGTATTCCGATTTTACAAGATTGTCTCGATAGTTATGCAGATGATAAGAACCGTGGTACCTTAAACCTATTAGATAAAAAAGTAGGCAAACAGGAGAGGCAGCAAAGAGCTACACGCGTTGTAATGACGTTAAATTTGTAGTACCATGTTTCTTCTCTGAAAAAGATGGTATTGTCGAGCATTTTGGTCATGGCCGTTTCTATCGTATTGCATATGACTTAAAAATTAGTGATCACTTACCAACTACATTAGAGCAACATAATAATGGTGTAGATCTTTGTGATAGTGTGTTTGGCTATGGCGATAATTGGGCTGGTCGTTTATCCTTCTCCGATGCTCATGTTGAGGGTCCTGTGAGAATATGTCAATCTGATTATCCGCATCCATTGATGGGGCCAAATCCAACATCTTTCCAATTATATTTGGAACAAGACATTGATAATCACTCTACTTATAATCACTGGGGCCATGAAGGGGCATCCATTCGTGGTTATAAAATGTACTGGCATCAACCGTTAGCAAAAGCTAAAGCTTGGACTCGTACAGAGGAGGAAAAGGCTATTAAAGGGACTCGTAAAATTCGTCCAGTAGATACAGGTGTTACCTTCAAAAGCCGTATCCATTTTGATCGTTTAAGCAGCGTCGAGTTAGGTGCATTATTGATGTCCTTGGATTTAGATCATTACTCTGGTGGTAATCGACGTACCTACTACAAACTTGGTATGGGTAAATCCATTGGTTTTGGCAGTATTAAACTCGAATCTGCTGTAACCGTTTTTGATGGTAAAGAGCGCTATGGTAGCCTGTTCGGTGGGGATACTTGGAATACTGGAGATAGTACGACTACGTCTAAAGAATATGTAGAATCATTCACCCAATATCGTGATAATGTATTAGGTTCTAATGCATCTTCTTATAAAGCGATGTTAGATGATTTGTTCATGATGCTAGATTGGAATATTGCTAACGGTCCTAATGCAGCTAAAAATTGGACTGAAGGTATTTCTATGATGACCATTAAAAACAATAAAATGGATCCTCGTATCAAATATCGTAGCAAGCTAGATACACCTAAGTCCTTCATCGCAAAGTGGTCTAAATAATGCTTGGAACAGTTACAATTGCTTTAGAAGCCCAAAATAGAGGCAGCTTGCCTGCCTTTCCTGGGCGATATCTACACGCGGCACTTTTCTCCATTCTTAGTCATGTAGATGCAGATGAGGCTACATGGTGGCACGATATGGAAGGGATAAAGCCTTTCACTGTACACCTATCCTATAAAGAGGTGCGCCAAGATAATTCTGTTCGCCGTGGGGATATCTTATATTTGCATGTTTCTACATGGCATAGTGAGTTATGGGGGTTATTAGACAGTATACCTAAGGGCTTAGAGATAGTCTTTGGTCGATTACGCACTACCGTTATAGGTGTTCGGTATGGAGCGCCTTTCAATCTACCGTTGAAAGTAGATAATGAGTTGGAGCTTATCAGCCGCCGACTCTCTGCAAAACAGGCGAAACGCATTACCTTTGAAGTAATGATGCCAACTTCCTTTCATGGAACACATGGAGATATAACGTTTCCTACAGCAAGCCTTATTTTCTCATCTCTAGTAGACAAATGGAATGCTGGTGACATGACCGATGTATTAGATAAGGATTTAATCCGGACGGTCGTTGAAAAGGTTACTCTTGAACGTTGGGAAGGTCATACAAAACGAGTTTTCTATGGTCGAGATCGTGGCCTTACTGGTTTTGTTGGTAAGTTTACTTTTAATATTTCTAAACTTACAGAAGAGGAAAATCAACTTATCACTATTTTGGCTCTTTTCGGCCAGCATTGTGGTATAGGTAGATTATCTAGCCAAAGTCTCGGTCAGGTACGTGTTACATTACAAAACAAATAGGACTTATCATCCATACAACTGAATTCTATGGGAGCCCAGATATAGTTGCTCTTAATGAAAGAAGCCTTAAAGGCATCTGTTATAGATGTCTTTGAGGCTTCTTTTTTGTTCCTAGTTTTTTTGATTATCTCCATTTTTGGATTACTCGTATAATGAACACACAAGTTAAGCCTGAGGGGCGAACATCGAGTAGTCATTTTACCTCCTTTCTATGAGCATGATAGTTCTCCTTTTTAAAATAAAAGTTCTCCTTTCTACACACATGAACCCATTAGGGTTTTGAGGCCGTCTTTGACGGTTTGAAATTTAGCGATGCTCGCCCCACAGGTTTAACAGTATTTGAAGTTTTGTTATATGTAGTTTGTACACATGGAGGTTCTTATGGAACAGTTAGTTAGACGTTTTACTTTATCTAGCAATGAATACTTATCTCGTGATTGTGTTGGTTATTACCGTGACTTGTATTTACGCTATCGTGAGCCGGGAAATCCCGATTTCCTTAATACCTTAAAAAATACATTGAATAATTATTGTCCTAGTGTCCTAAAATCTGCCCGTCAGGAAGTGTATGATAGAGTGAGAAGGGATATACCGGATATTATGAAAGTTGAAGGTCTTGAGGAGGCGGTGGTTGCCGTTGTACCAAGATCTAAAGCAATTATGTCACCTAATCAGTTAGGCTTCCGCGATGCGGTGCAAGAATGTGTCAGAATACTACAGGCCAATGGATACTCAGGTATCACTGATGGCATTGGATGTATTACGCGGCATACAGATACGAAGACAACACATATTCATAAATTTTTACCAGGCTTTAATAATTGTGGTAGCGATCCCTATGTAGGGATTACAAATGACACTTGTCATATCGATACCGACGCAGTTCGAGGTAAACTGTTATTTTAATTGATGATATTTATACGAAAACAGTGAACGTTGATGAGGATTGTATTCAAGCGTTATATGATGCGGGCGCCGCTCGTGTTCTGTTCTACGCTGTGGCATACACCTACCGTCGTTCTTCTTATAGAAAAGGGGCATAATATGAACATTTCATCGATAGCTTTAAAAATTTGGGCCGTCCATAATACGACGAGTCGCATTACAACGAGAAAGAGCTTTCACGATACTTGGAAAACAGAGGATGAATTCCTCGCCATGATGAGCGACATTCCTAACATTGATGATGTAGTGCATGAACTATCCGTTGCGGTAGATGACATGGATTGGATGGATGGTGCAGTATGCTGCTTTGATGCGGATTTTCCTGTTATTAATGAAAGCACCCCTAAGGGCGATCGTCCTTATCTCTTGTTTTACAAAGGTGACTTGTCTCTGTTGAGCGATTTAAATCGAAATGTGGCGGTCATTGGTTATACAACGCCGAACGAGGACATCATTGCTCGTGAAAGCAAGATTGTTGAGCAATTAGTACAGTGCGGTCAGCATATCGTGAGCGGCCTTGCAAAAGGTTGTGATGCCATTGGGCATACGGTTTGTATGGATTGTGGTGGAAAAACGATTGCCATCTTGCCTTCACCATTAGATGCGATTTCGCCAGCAGCTCATCGAGAGATAGCTCATCGAATTGTAGAAGAAGGTGGACTCGTTATTTCTGAATATTACAATGGTCCTCGCAGTCGTCATGAGGCGATAAACCGCTATGTAGAGCGAGATCGGTTGCAAGCATTGTTTGCCAAGGCTGTAGTACTCATCGCTAGCTATGAAGGACGTGATGGAGATAGTGGATCCCGTCATGCTATGGGAAAAGCACATTCTTACGGACATCTCACCTGTGCTATGTACGATGAAACGACAGATAGCGAAGTATTAGAAATGAAACTGAACCGTAGTTTGCTTTCACAACAAAAAGCGCGGCAATTAGTGACAAATCTAAGTGGAGTAGGGGGATCAGGGTATACATCGGTAACGGTGGAAGACCTAGTGAATCTTGTAAATCCAGCATTAGAAACACAGCAAAAAAACTATTTTTGATATATATGACTAAAGGAGGTTCTCATGTTTCACATTGTAGATGTAGATAATACATTGGTCTTTACCGACGAATTAAATACAGCTGGCTATGTACATGCTTTGGAATGTGTGGCGTTAGAACCTCGTAAGGTTGTGCCACGCATTACTCGTGAAATTATACAAGACTGGTATCCACAGCTGTCAGAGTATGATTTGATTCATATGGCTACCCTAAAACAGGCGTATGTAGAAAGCCACTTGGATATGTCTCAGTTAAATGCATCTGTAGCTCGTGTACTTACCACCCTATGGTAGTGAGCGCTGTGCCTTATGGACTGCGGCCAATCCTGAACGAGTTCGCATGTTGCTAAGACACCATATGGTTACTGATTACAGAGCAATACGCTTTAGTAATAAAACAGAGAATGATGTGGCCCATGCGGTGCAAGATTTCTGCGTGCTTTTTGGCTGTGATCCAGAGGAATTATGCTTTCACGAAGATAATCCTGAGGTGATTAATCATCTGCGGAAGCTGGGAATGACCGTAATGGCTGTTGAAGTGAAAGTAGATACAGTTGTAGTTGTATAGGGTGGTAAAAGAGAAACAAGATTTGAATGTAATAATTGAGAGATTGGTTGTTATAAGTTAGAACGTTTGTATAAAGAGAGTTTGTTATTATGTAGTATTATGCATAGGGAGGACTTATGAAATTTTTAACCTTAAGCACAACAGGTATATTTAATGCGATTCGACCATCGTTGTTTCCACCGATAGAGGGGAAGGAAACAACGACATTTTTGCTTGCGTTGACATTTCATACACCGGAGATAACCTTTTTAGGGGATGAACAAGAGGATGTAGACTCTGGCCAAGCGGAATATGCTTTAGAGCGTCAGCGCATTCGAGCTTTTGTAAAGGCACTTTGTAATGAAAACGGGAAGCCTATTGAGGAGTTGCGCACAGAATGTATCAATCGGTTACCAGAGTTTATCCGATATGGCACCTATAATGGGGAGGATTTATTAGATACACCGCGTACAGGTACTTATGAACTGTATTCTATGTATAAAAGCTATCAAGGTCAGCGGCTACTATTCAAAAAAAATAGAGCCCCTAAGGATGAGGCTCAGTATATATACGATCACATGCTTCGTTATTTTATGACGACCCTATTTTCACCTGATGGTATCCTTGGGTATTTATGTGGCGCTTATCATGTGGATACGCCTTTATCTGCTACAGCGGTTCAACAAATATTAGAGGGTGTTGATCGTGACTCGTTACCACGGTTTTTAACAGTCTCTCCCATTCCTAACACGTATACCATGAACGAGCCAACTTTCATCAATACAGAGTTCCTACTAATCGCTGATGCGCTGGGGGCCTATATGGTGCAAGCTATGGAGGGTAACACGGAAAGTGAGCAGTTAGCGGCGTTAGCAGACGATGCATTTTTCCAGCATATTGTTGAAGGCGTACATAAACCATTTATGTATGATAGTCAGTTGGCTAAGATTGCTGTTTATGATGAAAGTAATCGTTGGACAGATAAACTCGTAGCAGCCTATTTAGATAATCAGTACGATGAGATTAAAAGTATTCTGGCCCTTAGAATTCCAGACTATGATGATGGTGTACTAGGTTATGTGAAGAATTATCAGATAGGACCACTATTAGATGAGCTAGTGCAATCCCTTACAAAAGAAAATTTACTAGTTCAATTATTTCCAAAGGCAGAACATCGTAAAGCCTATCTAGATTTATATTATCTTACGAGGATATGGTGCAGTCTACTATAGAGGAAATGCTTACTAATGGTATAAATCCAAGTGATGTGTATAGACAACAAGATAAGGCGTCAGTTCTATCCCTAGATATACGGTTGTGTTGCTCCTTTTACTGCATGCTTGATGCGTGCCGCCACGCAATTAATACTCATATGTACGCCTCTATTTTACCTATCGTAGATAAATTAGATGAGAAACTGGCAAAGGTTCAGATTTCCGCAACCGATACGTGGCAAGTAGAGTATATTGTAAAACTATCTCGTATATCCCAGTGGTACCGTGCATTGTCCTATGCTTTCACAGGTAATAATGAAGCAGACAAGATACTACAAGATTTAATGGAGCTGCAACAAAAAGATTCTGTTAATTATCATGTAAGTTTCGGTTCTATCATGAGTAACTTGGAGGAATCAGAATGTGCCTTTAGTATAGAGCATTTGCGCTATCTATTGTTGCAACATTATGTGGAAACCAACAATCGTCTTGGCTATGAGCGGTATATTAAAGATATGTATCCGCCATTACTTGATATGGAATTTGACTATTATGGACAAATGCATAGCCTGTTGGACATTAGTAAGGATACACAGGGCAAGAACTATTCTAATATCGATTTCTATTTATGGCTGAAAGCATTATGGACATTCCATTTAGATCATATTGATAAAGATCTGTGGAACGAATTGACCGCGCTCTGGGACACACAGGAACTGGGAAGTTTATGCTATGGAAGCCTTGAGTATAATGTATGTGTTAAGTATATGGTTAAACTGGCCATTCATTTTGGGGATATTCAACGAGCCAAACGATATAAACAAGAATTAGATGCGGCATTTGAGACTACTATAAGCTTTTGGGACGATGATGATGGCTATAAATGGTGGACCTTTGAATACTGCATAAGGGCTCAAATCAATGAAGAAATAGGCAATTTAGACGTAGCAAAAGAACTATATCATAAAGCTTACTTACGGGCCTCTTTTGGTGCGGCTGTTTGGGAACAATTTGAAAATCTACACGGCGATATTTGGAAAATCGATATGGAATGTTTCTTTAGCGGACCAGTTTTAGAATTTGCGGACTGGATCAAAACCCATACCGTAACCTATGACACCATCGAAGAATACAAAATGGCTTTGGCTAAGTATATGACCTTTATATTTGACTAGTAATGTATAGATTTTATTCAACTAATATTTGACAGATATTTTACTAATAGAAATAACTTATTAGAAATGACAGATACCTAGTGCATTTCTAGGTGTCTGTATTTCATTTTATGTTCATTTTATGAAAGGGTTTCATATTTATAATCATTTGTTTAACTGTATATAGTATAGTGATTATAAGTAAGTTGTTTGTGTTGTAAAAGGAGAATCATATGTCTAAAAAGAAGAGTATTATTGCCGTTCTTATAGCTGTTATTGCTATCGTATTAGGTTGGTATTTCTTGTATTTCACAAAAACACCAGTATACTCATTAAATCTTGCTCGTGAATCTGTAGAAAAGCATGATATTGTTACCTTTAAAAAACATGTTGATGTAGAAAGTATCGTAGGATCTGGCTATGATGATTTTGTAGAAGTACAAATGAATGATCCATTAATTAAAGATAATCCGTTTAAGGGTTTTGCAGAAGCAATGCTTAGAGGGTTAAAACCTCAAATTGTCCCAGCTTTGAGTCAAGAAATTTATAATGGTATCGAAAAGAAACCTGAGGATTCTAACCAAAATACTAAAACTAAAGAGGCTACAAATGAAGTAAAAGAAAAAACGGGGGTAAAAGACCTTGAGTTTAAAAGCATTGGCTCTGCTACTATTGATGGAGAAAGTGCAATTGTGCCAATTATCTTTAATTCAAAAGATCTCAATCAAGAAGTTATATTTAATCTTGGTATGAAAAAATTAGAAGATGGTACATGGCAAGCTATTAAGGTTAATAACTTCAAAGAGTACTTTGAATTAGTTGAGAAGAACGAAAAGAACAAAACAAATAAGAATTAAATATACGAAGCCATGCCTGATTATAGGTGCGGGCTTCGTATTGTATAAGTTTTTGTAGATATTATATTTCATATGTGTAAATAACGGGAGAATTATGATGAAATCCTTTGTAAGTAAGTTATTGTTATTATCTTTTTTTAGTGCTAGCTTAGCTCAAAGTGTAATAGCACATACTGATGATTCAGGTGTACTTGGCGGATTAGAAAATAATTCTGATATATATGGGTATTTGAATAACTATAATTATTCATTAATGTTGGCCGACCATAGATATTCTCGCCATGATATGTATATTTCGTCTGATAAGGCAGTCATAGTTTCTTTATGGGGTAATAGATTGCAGCCAGATATCTATATTATAAAGCCAGGTTATGCTACTAATAAGGGTATAACTGTAGGTATGAGTAGAAGTGATGTAGAAGCTGAATATGGTCCTTTAGTGGAATACTCAAGTTATCAAACTCCATTAGAGCCTTATGGTGAGATATCAAAAGGCTATGATAAATATAGCGGCTATTATATTGGTGAATATGTAGGAGCACATAATAGTGGATTGTCATTTGTGTTTAATAAATATACTGATAAAGTTGTTTTGATTAGATATCAACAAAATAGACATGGGAATAGCAGTGTAATGAGTGATGTAGAAAAATATACTCTATTACCTTATTTACTCTAATATTGATAGAATTATAAGGTTTAACTAAATCAGTGTTTATACTCAATATATAGACTATAAGGGGAGATTTAAAATGCAAGCAAAACTGAAATTATTAGTGTGTATGTGTTTTAGTATGGTGTGTTTATTTTCTGCATTGCATGTTGATGCGTATCAAACATCATTAGATATTATTATTCGTACATCTCAAAAAGTTGCAGGTGATTGGTATGATGCAAATGGAAATAAGGTATTAAGTATTTCAAATGGCTATATCAATGGTTGTCGTATTGTTGATGGTACTGATTTTGTTGGTGGCTATCCTGGGGCAGGGGTTTTTATTATTCAAGAAGCACAAGGTAGAAAGGCAATCCATTTACAGTGGTTAGGTAATGGTGAGCATAAGACCTTAATTATGAATAAAAAAGATCAACTAACAAGTAGGTTACAAAAAGAACATTATGAATCTGTTAATGGCGTTTATCTAGGAATGACTCGACAAGCGGTTATTGACCTACTTGGTACACCAAACTCTATTGAAAAAATGTATAATCGTGAAATATTAAAATATACGGATTTAGGATTTAACGTAGTGACTGAGCACAATATGGTTACTGTTATTACACTTACTGGTAAAAGTGCTCATTTTGAAAAATCTGGACTCAGTATTGATTCATCAATGCTTGATTATTACAACTTCTATCAATTTAGCAGAATGCCATCTGAACTTTCAAAAGACAAATATCAAAGTTCATTTTCTATTGGTCATGGTGAATACATATTCTTTGGGAACAAAGAAGTTTCGTTGACTGTTTATAATACATAATGATATAAGTTATAATTAGCAAAGGGGCTGTTTTGTTACAGCTCCTTCTTTATTTAGCTATTATGTACCTGATGTAATACCTTTACACTAAAATAGAAATAGTCTATACAGATAATGAAAAGAAAATGAATTAAATTATTGACGTAAAATCGAGAAACCCTTATAATTACTGTAACCTTAGAAAAATCATTTACCACCAGTATTTACCTATGCTCATCGGCATTTTTGATCCACTGGGAGCCCAAACTGACCGTTTACGGTGTGAGGTTTGCCAAAACCTAATTTTAAGCCCCATGAATACTGGCCTTCTAAGACCCGCTGTTGCAACAGCGCTTACCGTTTACGGTATTGAAACAACTTTAAGCCCTATGAGGCCCTACTGCTTGCGGTATTGATGTTGCAACAGCGCTTACCGTTTACGGTATTGAAACCACATAATACAAACGGGGCATCTTGACCTACACAACGCACCGTTGCAACAGCGCTTACCGTTTACGGTATTGAAACTTTCACTATCGCTACTACGAACAGCAAAGATAGGTTGTTGCAACAGCGCTTACCGTTTACGGTATTGAAACTCTTTTTTGGGGTTCGTCATGGACCCGGTATTCATAATGTTGCAACAGCGCTTACCGTTTACGGTATTGAAACGCTGTAATTACCTTCCATACCATTTTCAAATTTGATGGTTGCAACAGCGCTTACCGTTTACGGTATTGAAACTTCTTGTTGCCAAAAAGTAAAGGCGGCAAAGGGGATGGTTGCAACAGCGCTTACCGTTTACGGTATTGAAACTGGGCCTCGAGACCGTGCAGACACATATGTCGATGTCTGTTGCAACAGCGCTTACCGTTTACGGTATTGAAACTAATCTGATTGCGAACAGAAATACATTGGACGTCTTTCAGTTGCAACAGCGCTTACCGTTTACGGTATTGAAACGCGTAAAGTTTTTCTTGGCCGTCATCGATTTTAGCCATTGTTGCAACAGCGCTTACCGTTTACGGTATTGAAACTTCTTGTTGCCAAAAAGTAAAGGCGGCAAAGGGGATGGTTGCAACAGCGCTTACCGTTTACGGTATTGAAACCGTAGAATTGTCTGCTGGCGACGTTGTCAAATTTGAGTTGCAACAGCGCTTACCGTTTACGGTATTGAAACTCTGGAGCTTGTGGTGTTGCAACATATACTGTTACACCTGTGTTGCAACAGCGCTTACCGTTTACGGTATTGAAACCTCTCATAAGAGAAGAATTGTTCTTCTTCATCGTCCGTTGCAACAGCGCTTACCGTTTACGGTATTGAAACATTCTAAAACAGAAGATGCAAAGTTGAAGCCGTTATTTTTAGTTGCAACAGCGCTTACCGTTTACGGTATTGAAACCCACCACCGCCGGATCCGCGAACACACAAGAAAAAATATAGTTGCAACAGCGCTTACCGTTTACGGTATTGAAACCTTCTGCAACAGCGTCACGAATGTCGTAGTTAATATTTGTGTTGTGTTGCAACAGCGCTTACCGTTTACGGTATTGAAACATGATGTGATATCGACTTCTCCCTCGCCACACTGAATAACGTTGCAACAGCGCTTACCGTTTACGGTATTGAAACTAGATAACTTGGTCTTTATTGTACTCAGAGAATTCTTTTACGTTGCAACAGCGCTTACCGTTTACGGTATTGAAACCCAGATAATTCTGCTTGGAGTTCTTCGTGAACTTTATTACGTTGCAACAGTGCTTACCGTTTACGGTATGCGCCGAAGGGTGCGAGGCAGCAGAGGAGCAAAGCGACGATGAGGTCCGCATATCTCAAGTCCCTGAACGAAGTGAAGGTAAAACGAGAGTGATAAGGTAAAAGCGGGTTACTGTTTACGGTATTGAAACGCCTCTAACATACCACAAGTATCTGTGATTTGTTTTTTTGTATTGCAACAGCCCTTACCGTTTATAATCTCTGCCATTTTTTACATTTTAGAATCAGTAAATATCTGCTTTAGTGACAGGATTAAATTGAACAATCCCCAGATGGGGACGGAAACTCACGATTAAAAACTAATTCAATCATTTCTCTTACTTTTTTATGTTAAATTAAATATCCCCCATTGGGGTCAGATATGTACTATCTTATTTTAGAGGTAGTGCATTTTTCTTTGTTAAATGAGCTTTATTTCTTATCTCCGTACCTATGCATCATAGTTATTTTTAAATTCTTCATGAATGTGTTATTGTTATATTAATAATGAGTTAAATGCAATTTATGTCATTGAGCGGTATAGGGTGCAATCGAATACATTACGTATATTGTTATTAGTGTTAATAGAATAGTGAAATGTATTAGTCCATAGTGTGCTAGTGCGTTTCTTTGGATGTGAATATGATTCAATCAATAGAGCGTGGTATTGAGATACTCAGGTTATTAGAGGCGGGCCCGCTTGGTGTGACTGAGCTGGCGAATGCGACGGCGTTGCCGAAGACGACGGTCCATCGGTTACTTAAGACCTTCGAGGCCCACCATTGGGTTGAGTTCAATGGAGCCAAGAAGTATCAGTTGTCGTGGGGCGTTTTGCCCATGGCAAAGTCCTTCCTTACGTCTTTGGATGTGCGTGCCATTGCGCAGCCATACATGGTGGCTATTCGCGATCAGTTGCAGCAGTCCGTGAATTTGTTCTTGGCGCAGGGCGATTATCGCATCTGTATCGAGCGCGTTGCGGCGGACAAGCCCTTGCGTAACGACATCAAGATCGGCACGGTGTACCCTATCTTTAAAGGGGCGGCGGGCAAGATTTTTGGAGCCTATCTAGGGGATTTCAAGGATACTGATATGAGTGCTAGTGAAAGCTCCCAAATTCGTCACGATGGTTATGTGGTAACACGAGGTAATCGCGTGCCTGATGCGGCATCGATAGCAGTGCCTATCTTCTCCTTTGGCAATAAGCTGGAGGCGGTGATGACTATCTCTGGTCCTATAGGGGACTACACGGAAGAACGTGTCAAAGAGTATCTATCTGTCATGATAGCATTAGGTCAAACTATTTCTAAACAAATGGGGAGCGACCTTGTAAATTTTTTTATCCGATATTTGGAATAGTGTTCCATAATATGGAACATTTTATCTGTTGTTATAGTTAGGCTTGTATTTGTAGTTATAGTTAGGTTTTTTTATAGTGTGTATGTTGGAGGTAGAAATGAGTCAGCTTTTACAAGAGATTGAAGCATTAAGACAGCCCATGAAGGAGTTGAATGATTTCATTTTTCGATCATCCTGAGCTCGGGAACGAAGAGTTCCAAGCCCATGAGCTGTTGACGAATTTATTAGAGAAGGAAGGTTTCACCGTAGACCATGAGGTGAGTGGCCTGAAAACGGCGTTTAGAGCAGTGTACCATGTAAACGGTGGCGGTCCTAAGATTGGCTTGCTTTGCGAGTACGATGCCCTTGAAGGCTTGGGCCATGCGTGTGGTCACAATTTACAAGGTCCATCCATTTGTACAGCGGCGATTGCTTTGAAACGTACGTTGAAAGCACCTTGCACATTGGTTGTGTATGGTACGCCTGCAGAGGAAACGGCGAGCGGCAAGCTCGTTATGGCTCGCGAAGGTGTGTTTGACGATTTAGATCTAGCTTTCATGATGCACGGCAGCGATACGACGACGGTAGACGGCAAGTCTTTGGCGCTCAATCTCGTGAATATCAAGTTCCATGGCAAGTCTGCTCATGCGGCGATTGCTCCTGAGAAGGGCATCAGCGCCTTAGATGCGGTATTGCTGTTCTTTAACGGCATGGAGTACTTGCGCGAGCATGTGCCGACTGAGGTTCGCATGCATGGAATCATCACTGATGGCGGCAAGGCGGCGAATATCGTTCCAGATTATGCGTGCACCCAATGGTATATCCGTTCTTCTAGTCGCATTCGTCTCGACGAGGTTGTGGCTCGTGTGAAAGACGTGGCCCAAGGTGCGGCCTTACAGGTGGGCGCTACCATGGAGTGGGAAGAGGTTAAGGCGTATGACAACAAAGTCAATGTACAAACCTTGAACGATATACTTTTAAAAAATGCAGAAAAGGTAGGAGCTCCAGAGATTTCTGAGCCTCGCAAGGTGACGGGATCTACCGATTTCTCTAGCGTGACGTTCCGCGTGCCAGGCGCTTGCTTGCGCGTGAAATTCGTAGGCAAGGGCGTAACGAGTCATTCTCAGGAATGGTTAGACAATGGTAAAAGCCAGCTCGCTGAGGACGCTATCATGTATGGCGCTAAGGGCATTGCTTTATCTGTTGAGGAAATCCTTGAAACGCCGGGCTTGTTAGAGAAAATCAAAGAGGATTTCAAACAAGCGAAGGAAACGTTCTAAGTATTGTGTTGTAAATGGAGGGACACTGTATGAATTTGTTAGTTTGTTTATTGGTCATCGCCATTACGGGGACGCTTGTTATTAAGAAGTTTAAAGCGCAAACTGTATTGTTGTTAGGCGGTCTTATTATGATGTTCGCAGCGTACTTGTTAGGCTACACAACATCTTTCGTAGAAGCGAAGAAGTCCACAGGGGTTCTTTTCTTTGATGCTTTTGAATTCATTAACATTACGACTGCTAAAGATGCAGCAAACCTTGGTCTCATGATCATGACTTGTACTGGTTTCGCCAAGTACATGGACCATATTGGTGCCAGCTCTCGTCTCGTTGTAACAGCCATTAAACCGCTTGGTAAAATGAAATCTGCGTACCTAGTAATGGCGCTTACATTTATCCTCAATATGTTCATGTCCTTAGTAATTCCAAGTGCGTCTGGCCTTGCGATGCTCATGATGGTGACAATCTTCCCAATCCTTGTGCGCTTAGGTGTTAGCCCTGTAGGTGCTGCGGCGGCTGTTGCGACAGGTCACTTACTCGACATCGGGCCTGCCTCTGCAACGACGTTGCTCGTATCTAAAACAGTGAACATGCCTATTCATGAGTACTTCGTTGGTTACCAGTTGAAAGTATATATTATTTGCGGCTTGATGGCGGCTATTGCTCACTTCATCTGGCAAAAATACATGGACAAGAAATCTGGTCACATCCCTACAGAATATGTAGAAACTCATAAAACGGATGAGCTTGAAGTTGGTCCATTGGCGTATATTTTCTTGCCATTATTGCCATTGATCTTCATCCTTGGCTTCAGCGAATACGGTATTAAAGGCGTCAAAATGAACGTAAACCTTGCGATGTTCCTCAGCTTGTTCATCGCTATGGGCTGCGAACTCATTCGTCATCGCGACTTCCGCAAAATGGCGGCTAGCATCCAAACCTTCTTCAAAGGCATGGGCGACCAATTTGCAAACACTGTAACATTGATCGTAGCTGGTGAAACATTCGCCTTTGGTTTGACTTCCCTAGGCATCGTAAAAGAATTCGTTGCCGCTATTCAAGGCCTTGCCATCTCCGCTGACGTAGTAGGTGTTATCGTGTCTGGTATCATCATGGGCCTCAGCGTAGTAATGGGCTCTGGTGTTGCATCTATGTTCGCCTTTGCTCCACTAGTTCCAAACTTTGCAGCTGACCTTGGCGGTAATGCCACAACAATCCTTCTTGGCATGCAAACGCAGCCAGCGCAGGCCGTCTGCTCAGCCCAATCAGTGCTGTTATGATCGCCGTAGCCGGTATCGCAAACATCTCTAGCTTCGAACTTGTAAAACGTACAAGCGTACCTGTCATCGTTACGTTCATTACGAGTACAATTGCAATCTGGATCATTCACTAATATGACATAAGATTTTCTTGTACCTATACTGGGTAGATTGATATGGGAATTAAACCAAATCATCGACAATGAAATATGTTAACTATAAAAGGCTCTACCTTATTTTGAGGTAGAGCCTTTATTGATAGTTAAAAGAGTATTTTGAAATTTAAAATGAATAAATAATGAAAGTTTATCAAAAATTAATCATTGAAATAAAAAAATAAGCTAGACTTATAATTGGAATATACTGTGAAGTTTTTAGGTTACTATTGGTTTTTGTATGTGTATAGTTCGTTAGACCATACTCTAAGGGGTTGTATGGCTAAGGTTTTACTATGAATTCAGGGGGAGTAATCATGAATAAGAAGTTGTTAGTATTAGCTGGGATTATGTCTGTGTTGAGCGTTAATGTGATGGCAGAAGCAGATATGAGAACTACTGTAGGTGGTCTTAATAATATCGTAGTAGATGAAACTGAAAATGAGAATGGCCAAAAGAGTTATACTGTTGGATTGACCGAAGATGTTCAAGGTCTTCGCTCTATTGAGGTAGCGGATGATCCAGCTGGACGAGATAAATATGTTGAAATTAATGGTAATGAAATCAAAGTATCTCATACTGATGGCGTTAAACATTCTAGCTTAACCTTAGATGGGTTAGTTGTTGAAAACGATACAGATCAGATTAACAGAACCACGTATGGCCCTAATGGCATTATTATTGAAAAAGCCGATGGGGACAATAATCCTGAAACTATCGTTTCTTTAACAGACAATGGCCTCGATAACGGTAATCATAAGATCGTGAATGTGTCGAAGGGCGAGGTCTCCAAGACGTCTACTGATGCTATCAACGGTAGTCAGTTGCACGAAGTGAAAACACAGGTAGACAATAATACAAACCGGATTTCCACGCTCGAAAATAACACGGCTAATATTGGTGACAAGGTGCTGAGCAATGCCAAGTCCTATACGGATCGTCAGGTGTCCAAGGTGGGCGCTGCCTCTGCGGCGTTAGCGGGCTTGCACTATTTGGACTACAATCCAAACGATAAATGGTCCTTTGCCACTAGCTTGGGCCACTATAAACACTCCACTGCTGGTGCTATCGGTGCGGCCTATCAGCCGAACGAAAATTCCATGGTTCACGCTGGCGTTACCGTTGGTGGTGAAAGCATGTTTAACATCGGTGCTTCTTTCAAAGTGGGCGAACAAGATCCAACACTTAAAACAAGCCGCTTTGAAATGGCAAAACAAATCAAAGACCTACAAGCTGACAACGCATCATTGCGCGCAGACAACGAAGAACTACGCGCTGAAGTAAACGAAATTAAAGCAGCGTTACAAAAATTACAATAAGCATAAATAGGCACGTTCTCGAGGATATAGTATACTTATACTAATGCTAATGAGAGAACGTGCCTATTATTGTTTGAGAGGTGTTGTATGAAACTAAAAAGTATTTTGTTAAGCTTGGCTGTGGCAGTCGCTTTCACCATGCCTATTGATGCGGCGCAGTATACTGTTCCTGAAGGACAGCCGCCTGTACCAGGGGCTGACGCTAGTATTCCAGATACTGCATATCAGAACTATCGTTACGGTGAAGCTCTGAATGCTAATGCGAGTGCAATTATTTTAGCGCGTAAGCACATATATGAAATGCTAGATAAACAGGTGCAGGAGAATAAACGAAGTATCGAAGATGCAGAACGATGGAAGAAAGAACATGATAAATCTATGGATATATCTGCTCATGAATCTACGGTTATCTTGCTGCACGAAGGTGAGCATCGGGCTAAAATGACAGTGCCTATTGGTGTTACTGGAAGTTTTTATAAGGAATATCATAAAAAGGATGGGATATCTTCTTTTGCCGTTGAAAGCAGTGCTATTACTGGGCTTGTTAGTTCTAGTGAAAGTTTTGTAGATGATACAGTTTATACATCTGCTAAACAAAAGGGTGCTTTTAATTATCCTGGTATTACGAAAGGGAATTGGAGTATAACAGATAAATATTTTGATGAGAATACTCCTTTAATGATGGCTGCTGTTACGTTTGATAAACAACCAAACCATAATTATGTGGCAGTGCTTGGCAATAAAAATCACCCAATTACCAATAAGGTAGAGCGTACAATGGCTAATTTTGTAATTCCATCGTTACAGCCTATAGATAATTTGGATCATATAAGTGATGCTGTTACATGGGGAAATGTAACATATCGTTTGCCTAAGGGGCTACAGTTAAAATCTGAACCAAAAGATGGTCCCAATACAGAAGGTCGTGTATATGTGGGACCATCAATGATTTTGGTTGTAACAAGAGCTCCTATAACTAGTAAAGATAACCCCATGGTTGCATATCCTAAACGTGTTTTTAAGCATTTTATTCATAAGCCTTCTAAATTATTGTTACAAAATGTACCAATTCAATCTGCGATGGTGTTGAATAATGGTGTTCCTACTTATATCATGGATCAATACAACCCTGGTAAACTATCACGTATATTCCATTTTATACAAGATGATCAATATGAATATTTTATAATACTAGATTATACGGATAAAAAAAGTTAAATATAATCATCTAGAGTTACGTAATATGATGGAATATTTAGACTTTAAAAATGCTAAAGAGTTAAGAAGCAAGATAGAAAAGAAGATAAAGAAATAAGAAAAAGACCGTACCTTGGGGTGCGGTCTTTTCAGTGTTTATCTATATATTTCTATTATTCGTTCCTTATTGTATCGTATATTAGTTCGTCATATAATAACATTAGGATAGTTAGACGAGGTTGGGCCTCTCTTCGTCATCGAAGGGAGGGATAAGCCTATGAGTGATTATGAAATAATCATGCTCCTTTTACAAGTACTGGCTGTTGTCATTGCTTTTGGAGCACTGGTAGCCCTTATTTGCCTTACAAAAAGCAAATAGCCCTCCGTTACCGCATGGTAGCTAAGTAAACAGAAAGGCCATTTCCTAAGTATTTTGATTTTCGAGATGCGCCCGACGTTTCCACTCGTCTGACTATCTTCTTATATTATAATAAGGTTATTATATATCGTCAAATTATGATGAATGTGTGTATGGCGTACAATTTGATGATGTAGTGGGAAAATAAGAAAAACTCCTATTGGCTTTCACCGATAGGAGTTTTCTCTTTAGTGTATTCTTTTACATTATTCTTTTAAATGATCAGGAATTGCTGGTGGAGCCGGTGGTTTACCCATAGATCTTTCAATGAACACCACAGCCACAAAGACGATGAGGCTGACGATGGAACCGAAGATGATGGACATAATGCCGTATGGGTTGCCCACGAATTCCCAGTACACGCCTGCGATGGAGCCGAGCACGATGGACCAAATGCCAGCGCCAGCTGTTGCATTTTTCCAAGTGAGGCCAAGTAGGAATGCAGCGAATGGGCCAGCGGATCTCATGGTGAAAGCAAATACGAGCATCGGAATGATGGCTTTGCTTACGAGAGAGATAACGATGGCGATGATGCCGAGGAATAGCACGCATAGACGGCTATAACTTGTGAGCTGTGCATCAGTGAGGCTTTTACCAAAATGATGTTCTACAATATCCTTGGTAAATACAGTAGCGGCGCCTAATAGGTCGCCTGCACCTGATGAAAGCGTCGCCGATACGACAGCGGCCATAACGAAGCCAGCCATAATTGGAGGCATGAGATTAAGTGCTACCGTTGCCACTGCGTTGTTCGCTTCGATATTCGGGAACTCAGCCAATGCTACGAGGCCCAATACGGCAGGAACGAAGGCAAATAGAGCCATGATAATACCACAAATGATGGAACCAAGAACGGCTGTTTTTTCGTCCTTCGCGGCGAAGTACCGTTGTACGGACTCTTGGCCGGTGGAGAAGGTCATGAAGTACATGATAATAAGGCCGATGATGGTTTTCCAACCAACCTTAGTGAAGCCGAGCTGTTCAGGTGGTAATTTTGCCACTACCGATTCCCAACCGCCCACATTGTGCAATACAAACGGCACAGCGAGGGAGAAGCCCCCAACGAGAACGAAGAAATGGATAACGTCCGTCATCGTTACGCTCCACATGCCGCCGGACATGGTGTAAATTACGAGGACCGCGCCGCAGATGAGGATGGCGAGTTCTGTTGAAAGTCCGGTGAGAACGCTAATAATAGTTGCTGTCGCTGTAATCTGTACGCCAGCTAATGTAATTGTGGCTAGCATGGACAGAATGGACGTAATTAAATGGCTAGAGCCACCGAAGCGACGACCGATGATCTCTGGCACTGTTGTTGCCATCGCACGACGTAAAAGCGGTGCGATAAAAGCAACGAGAATAACCCCAATCCCTGCAGAGACTACGTACCAACCTGCAGATAAACCCCAAGAACCATACGCTTTCGCGGCTACACCAACGGTACTCCCGCCACCGATCTCCGTAGCTGCTAACGTGCCTGCCGTCATAAGAACCCCAATACGACGACCTGCGAGTAGATAGTCAGTACTATCTTTTACACGAATATGACAATACACGCCGACCAATAAATTCAGTAATAAATAGGCACAAACAATGACCCATATAATAGTTAAAGAATCCATATGCCACCTCCTAAACTACAAACTAGTTAGAGACACATACTAAATCACCCTTACCTACTTGTGGTGCGTACGCAAGTATAACTTTATTATCCCTAAAAACTGGGGAAATTACAACGAGGAGTTTCTTGGAGCGTTGGAGAATGTATATATAGTAGGAGCGAAAAATAGCCCGTCAATGACGGGCTTTTTTATGGTATTAGATAGGAGAGAGGCAATGAGTATACTCAAGCACATCAAAATTATATTAGTGCTTTTGTTTAAGGCTTATCTTGTGTATCTATGGATTAACTCTGTAGAGACCTTTACTCAGCTACTCTATTATATTTATGTATTGAAAGTATCTTCATTGGAGCAGTTCGCTCTATTTCTATTCTTTCTCTTTGGTAATATATGTTGTATTCTGTGGCTTGTTTTATGGTGTAAGCGATTACCGCCAGCTTTTAACAAACCAAAAATATATTATAAAATTAAAGACTGGATACGATCCAAGAAACAAGAAGCACCTATCTATAAAGTCCTATTTGGCAGTTTACTGCTTTTGCTAAAACTATGTCTTGTAGTGTATATCTTAATCACTGTCTCTACTGTTTTAAGTATTCCATTGATAAATGATTAGTCTATTTTCAAAATTTAAACACACTAAAAAACGAGTTACTATTTGATTAGTAGCTCGGTTTTATTTGTCGAGAAATAGCAAAATAGCCCTTCGTTTCTTCGGAAATTAGATAAAACGAAAGGCCATTTCTACATGTTTCATTTAGTTTAGAGATGAGCCTGACGTCACTACTCGTCTGACTATCTACTTATATTATAAGGATAAAGATATATATCGTCAAATGGAGATAAACCTTATAAATATCAATCTTATAAATATCAATAGAAGTAAATCCTATATACTAAATTATAAAATTATTAATAATAGGCACAGCCTTGTTTGCATAGTATACTTATGCTAATAAGGTTGTGCTTATTTATGTTGTAAGTTGAGAGAGGATTTTATGTTACGTAAAAGTATAGTCATGATGGCATTAGCGGCTGCTTTCACCATGAATGTAAGTGCTGTGCAGATCGAAGTGCCAAAAGGACAGCCACCTGTGCCTGGGGCCGATGCGAGTATTCCTGCTAATGCGTATGAGAATTATCGGCATATTAATAAAGTTGCAGAGCAAGAGGCAGAGTCATATAGTCAGTTTGCAAAATCGAATCCTAAAAATCCGCCATCTACGCTTGATAAGCTAAATCTGGAACATCCTGGTTTTTCTAAGGCTTTGGAGCTTGCAGATTATTCGCAGTCTACAGTGGTATTGATTCATGAAGGGGATAAAAATATCAGATTATCCGTACCAAATGTTAGCTTCCGTGGTGATGTGATAGAAACTGAGCCTGGAAAAGGGCCATTATTTGCTGTTCGTAGTTTCAGTTCGTTTTTAGTAGTAGGACCACCTCATGGTAAAGAGCTTAGTAAATATGCTGAAGGTGAAGGAAAATATAATTATCCAGGGTTGAGGAATGCATCTTGGAAGTTCATGTCAAACAATTCTCGTATAATGTATACGGAATTCACTCCGGATGATACAAAGACAACGTATGGAGTTACTTATGGGGGATGGGTTAATACAGAAGATCCATATCAAGATCAAGCACCTGAAGTGGTGATGAGTAATTATATTATTCCATCCATAGAATCCTTATCTGGATTAGATAATTACAGTCAGATTGAGCATTGGGGGAACTTTCACTATCGCATTCCTAAGACGGCTAAGTTAGTCAGTGAAGCCGTAGAAAATGAGAGACATGAGGTGAGAACTTATGAGGATACAGGGGTTAAAATACGGGTAATACGTAGCGCAATTATGAGCAAAGAGACAGATAACACGCTGATTAAGGTTCCAATAATATATTATTTACATAAATATAATGATTTGGATACACCTACACAGTACGCCGTAGTGTGGAATAACGGAATTCCTGGTTCTTTAGTTGATGCCTATAAGCCCAATCGTGAATCCTATCTTCGTCATGTTGTGAAAGATTCTGTATACTATTACAGTTATCGTATTAATTATGATGAAAGTAAAACATCGTATACGCATAAGCAGCTAAGAGATATGATCGAATACGTAGACTTTGATGATGCTACAAGATTACGTAAAGAACCACAATGGAGACAAGAAGGGACATATAAGGAGAGTCTTGAAAATAGTTCAATCTTTATTCCATGGTATATGGAATGGGTTAAGCTATTGAGTAAATAAGCTGTATTTGACTATTTCGTTTGAGAGAGGTTTTTATGGTTCAACGTATTTTGATGCTAGCCCTTGTGTTGCTGGCTTTCACCATGCCCATAGAGGCGATTACATTACAAGAATTACAGACATCGCCACAGTTCAAATTAGTTCATGTTCAGGCGATGAATCCTACGATGGAGCGCGGTGGTTTATATATCTATTTGAACACCTATTCTATTGAGGCCCTTCGCTATGTACCGCCACAGTATTCTTGCGCGGGACCTACTATGTTGTGATGGATACGTCTTATCAATCTACTATCGATGAGAGACAGCTCACCGTGGATTATGATACAAACTATTCTCTAGCTACCTTAATCCATTCGTCTCATATGATGAATCCTAGCCCGTCTACGTTGGCTTTGATTGAGGCTAGTGAAAGTAAGTCTGGTTTAGCTATGACAGAGGTAGATGTGGCGAAGTATACCTTTGATGGGGAGACGAAGCCAATGCATTATGTGAATGATACGCGTAAGTTCCCACTTAATCGTAATAACACTATTATGTATGATATAGCGGATGCTATGTTTATGTCCGTGTATCAACAGCATTTTGATGATATTGTGGTACAGTGAGGTGGACGATGAAACGCATATATTTACTTTCACTATGGTTATTAGCCTGCCTCGTATTGCCTATAAAAGGTCAAGCTGTAACACAAGCTGAGTTATTAAATTCAGATCGATATCTACATGTCGACTCTAGCGTTGACTCTGGTCGTGGTGACGGCAAATACTTGGATCTCAGTTCTATTAAATCTATGGATGCACCCGATGGTCATCGACGTGTAGAAGCGACTATTTATGTGTTAATGCCTGCGGCTAATTTGATTCAAGGTATTCATCTTACGTATGATTACCAATTGAGACAGTCTTTACGTCATTTAATTAATGCTCATGATCAAGCTCTAAAACATGGCATTAAGACGCCATATATCTCTATTTGGCGTGCAAAACAAGGAAACTCAGGAATCACTGGAACTGTTAATGATGGCGGTACCTATTATAATGATGGACAGATTCGTCAACAACGTGTATATAAAGAAAATCTAAATGCTATGATTCTACCTGCTGATTTTGGTGATGAAAAATATAAATTGCCTAATTTGCTCTATCAAAGTATATGGTATAGCTTATGACGATGAGACATAATAAATTATGGATAGTATTAGAATGGTCAGAATCGAGGATAGACTTAGATTGATGATTAAACTTATTTTAGGCCTCTTGTTAAAGCTTATACTTTTGCTTATTTGGGGAGCCTCTATTTGGGGGATTTATACATTACTGTACGATCGATATGTATTAGAAGCATATCCATTAAGAGATTATCTTCCTGTATTGATATTTTGCTTTGGAAATATTTGGGTTTTGCCGTGGCTTATTTTGTGGTATGAGAAACTATATCCTGTGTTTGATAAACCGAAAATGTATTATAGAGTGAAAGCATGGTTCATTTCTTTAAAAGAACAATCTACCGTGGGTATGTGTATATATAGTTGTATAGATTTTTTAATAAAGTTATGTCTAATCACGTATGGCACCATGGTTGTTTTAGCTGGTTTTATTTTGGCTGGTGCTATATTAGTTCTGCCTCTACTTATGATTCTTAGATTGATACTTCATTAGCTCTTGAAAGCTTTTGAAAACACATATTTTGTTTCTTATACGCTCTAAACCTATTTACACAATGTAAAAGCCAAGCTATTCATATTTAAAATAGCTTGGCTTTTATTAGTTTATTCGTATATTTGTATAATGTAATGCTTATTGTATCGTATATTAGTTCGTTCTATAATAGAATTAGGATAGTTGGACGAGGTTGGGCCTCTCTTCGTTTTTGAAGGGAGGGATAAGTCTATGAGTGATTATGAATTAATCATGCTCTTATTACAGGTAATAACTGTGGTTATTGCCTTTGGGGCATTAATAGCGCTTATTTGTCTCACAAAAGACAAATAGCCCTCCATTACCTAGTGTAACTAGATAACTGAAAGGCCATTTCCTAATGTTTTACTTTTTTCGAGATGCGCCTGACGTTACGACTCGTCTGACTATCTACTTATATTATAAGGATAAAGATATATATCGTCAAATTAAGATAAACCTTATATATACTAATTAGAGAAAACTCCTACACAATCTAAAATATAAATAGATAATAGGCACAGTCTTATTTGCATAGTATACTTATGCTATTAAGTTACTTTTACTATGTATATGATTAGATAGAGAATAGCGAATGAGTACATTTAAATATATCTTTAAAATTATACTAGTGCTTTATATTAAGTATTTGCTCGTTTCTCTATGGATAGGCTCCATAGAGGCGATTATTCATAGCTTACAGAAACCTGACTTAACGCCGTACTTATACCCCTTAGGGAGTTATGACTTATATATGATTTTTCTCTTTGGTAATATACTCTTTATTCCTTGGCTTGTTCTATGGTGTAAACGATTACCACTAGCCTTTAATAAACCTAAAGTATATTATAGGGCTAAAGCGTGGATACGATCTAAGAAAGAGCAGGCACTGATTTATAAAGTCATAATTAATAGTCTAGTAGTTTTACTAGCATTATGTCTTTTGATATATATTATTATCGCCATTGGAACGTTGCTTGCGTTAACTCCTTACTTTATATATGCTATATTTCATTACATATTTTATTTCCGATCTCTATTCATTTAAATATCTTACATGTCTGATTCATATGAATAGAATAAACACTTAAATATAAAATGATAAATAATAGGCACGACCTTGTTTGCATAGTATACTTATGCTAATAAGGTTGTGCTTATTTATTTTGTAAATGTGAGAGAAGAAAAGAAGAGAAGAGAGGGTTGTATGTTACGTAAAAGTATAATCGTGATGGCATTAGCGACTGCTTTCACCCTGAATGTAAGCGCTGTACAGATCGAAGTTCCAGCCGGACAGCCACCTGTGCCAGGTGCTGATGCGAGCATTTCTGCCAATGCATATGAGAATTATCGGGCCGGTAGCTTGAGTAATATAGGAACTAGTGATGTTATAAAGTTAGATTCTAAAGCTGAAAAGCATAGGGAAATGTTTATAACCGACTGGGGACTAACACGAGATGAAGTTAATGAGATAACAAGTGGTTCTAAAAAGCTGATGGATTTAATCGCTAATGAGTCTGCAGTTGTGTTGTTGCATGATGATCGTACTAACATCCGAGCCTCTGTTCCTGGACTACTATTAGCAAGTAAATACTATCCAAAACTCAGTGATGGTGAACGTTTATCTATTGTAAGAGAACATTCCGTATTTTTTGCAATCGGTACGAAACAGAATTATGATGATGCATTAGGCAAACTAAAAACGAACCGAAAAGGAGAGTTTATATATCCCGGTATCACACATGGTAAATGGGCTATTGAAACAGAGTCTTTTGGCGAAAATACGCCTGCTATGGTTGCCGTAGTTGGTTTAGATAATCAGCCAAATCAAGAATATATCATAGGGCTTAGCTACAAAAATCAGCCCGTTACCAACAAGCTTGAGCGCGTTATGAGTAATTATGTGATTCCATCGATTCACTCTTTAGATGATATGGATCAGTATAGTGAAAGCATCAACTGGGATAATCTTATGTATCGTATTCCTAAAGGGCTTAAACTAATAGCACAGAAATCGTTAACGGACTCTATTGAAATAAGGGACTATCGTGGAGTGGGTATACGATTTGTTGTGTCCAAGAAACCAGTAAAAGTAGAAGATAAATACATGTATTCCTTTTTAAACGAACTTGTAGAAGTAAAACCAGAGCGCCAGATAATAGGTGATGCGCCTATTCAGGCAGCATCTGTTTGGAATAATGGCGTGCCTAGTCTTTTAGTAGATAATTATCAACCAGGCAAAAGATCTATAATGCATCGATTCTTATACGATGACAAGAATGTATATATTATGAGTCTAGTTTATACTGATGGAGCTATACCATATTCTCATATTCAGTTACGCAATACGGTAGAATATTCTGACTTTGCAAATGTTGAAACATTGAGAAATAAGGTAATCCGCATTCAAAGTCAAGATAGAATGTAATACAAAAATATAATACGAAAATGTAATAGAGTTGTGTGTATTTTGTTTGTAAATTTTAAGAGGGTTTTATGTTACGTAAAAGTATACTCATGATAGCATTAGCAGCTGCTTTCACCATGAATGTCAACGCTGTACAGATTGAAGTGCCAAAGTGGCAACCACTCGTTCCAGGTGCGGATGCGAGTATTCCTGCTAATGCTTACGAAAATTATTCCCATATTAATGAAAATGCCAAAAAGAAGCTGAAGCCTTTAGCGTGGAAGTACAGAGCTTGGAGGAGGAGCCGAAAGCAGATAACTATAAGATTTTTAAGGCAAAACCAGATATTGTTAAGCCTTATAAGCTGGCAGAATACTCACAATCTACTGTTATCTTACTTCATGAAGGAAAGCAGAATATCCGTTTATCTGTACCAAATATCAGCTTGCGGGGAGATACAGTTGAATCTAAATCGAGTGAGGGCCCTTTATTTGTAGTTCGTGGGTTTACAAGCATCTTAATGGTGGGACCACCACATGGCAAGGAATTTAGTAAACATATGCACAATGAAGGTGTATACACATATCCAGGCCTAGAAAATGCATCTTGGAAAATTCTTAAAGATAAGACACATATGATATATACAGAGTTTACGCCTAAGAACACGAACACTACCTATGGAATTACATATCTTGGAGGCGGTGATGTGAAGGAACCATTCCAAGATAAAATAGCTGAAGTAGTAATGAGTAATTATATTATTCCATCTATTGAGCCTTTGTCTGGGCTAGATAATTATAGCCATGTTAAGCATTGGGACAATTTCATCTATCGTATTCCTAAAAAGGCTAAGCTTGTGAGCGAAGCATTGAAAGATAATAAATATGAGGTTCGTACTTATGAAGATGCAGGAATTAAGATTCGGGTTTTACGATATAAAATAGACCCTAAACTTTCTGATAGAAGCCTTGCAAGAAAACAAATTTTATTCTTTTTGAATAAATATGGTGACCTTGAGGCTCCTACACAGTATGCAACAGTTTGGAATAATGGTCTTCCAGGATTCTTAATTGATCGATATAAACCTAATGGTGAGTCCTATTTGCGCCATTTTACAAGGATTCTGAATATTATTATAGTTATCGCATTGATTATGATGAAAGTAAATCTCTATATAAACATAAACAATTGCGCGATATGGTCGAGTATGCTAGCTTTGATAATGCTGAAAGCTTACGAAAAGAAACTCAGTGGCGTATGAGTGATCACCATAAAAAGAAATTAGCTGCGAATTCAATGTTTAATCCGTGGTATATGGAGTGGATTAGAATATTAACTCAATAAGAAATTTAGTGTTAACGTTTTTTTATGGTATTCTGTTTTAAGCATTCCACTGGTAAATTATTAGTCTGTTTTAAATTTTTAAATATACTAAAAAAGCCGAGCTACTATTAGATTAGTAGCTCGGTTTTATTTGTCTAGAAATAGCAAAATAGCCCTTCGTTATCTTAGATGATTAGATAACTGAAAGGCCATTTCTCAAGCTTTTTTTGTTTTCAGAGATGAGCCTGACGTTGCGACTCGACTGACTATCTACTTATATTATAGGGATAAAGATATATATCGTCAAATGGAGATATATCTGTATAACTATAAGTTTTATGAAAAAAATAATGAATTTAGTTATTGTTTTATGCTAAAAATGAAGGTAATTATACGGTGATTGGCGACTTATAGATTATATGTACCGTTTAAATAGTAAATTTTGGCAATAAAAAATCTCAATTCCGAAGAATTGAGAGTAGGTGCCCTACGTCGGGCGGCCCGAAGGCATTGTAAATAAATTTGTATTTGAACTCGTAATGTAATTCTGTAAACCTCCAAAACTAATTGGATTACTTATAGTATAGTTAAGCATTTGATGAATGTCAATTATTAATTTCCGGAGGAGAGGTCTTATGGAAATGCAAACAGCGAAACAACTCATCTCAAGTCACTTGAAAGGATATCCGATTAAGGATTATTTTGTAGGACTAGATATTGGTACAAGCTCGGTGGGTTGGGCAGTAACGAATAAGTTATATGAGTTATTAAAATTCAGATCTCATAAAATGTGGGGCAGTCGTTTGTTTGATGAAGGTGAATCAGCTGTAGGACGTCGTAGTTTTCGTTCTATACGTCGTCGTTTGGAGCGTCGTAAATTACGATTAAAATTATTAGAAGAACTATTTGCTGATGCTATGGCACAGGTGGATTCTACATTCTTCATACGTCTTCATGAAAGTAAATATCACTATGAGGATAAAACGACTGGTCATAGCTCTAAACATATTTTATTTATCGATAAAGACTATACAGATCAAGATTACTTTAAAGAGTATCCTACTATTTATCACTTACGTGCGGAATTGATGAAGTCTGGTACTGATGATATTCGCAAACTATTTTTAGCGGTACATCATATTTTAAAATACCGTGGCAACTTCCTTTATGAAGGTGCTACATTTGATTCTAATGCTTCAACCCTTGATGATGTTCTTAAACAAGCTTTAGAGAATATTACATTTAATTGCTTTGACTGCAATTCTGCTATTAGCTCTATAGGTCAGATTCTTATGGACGCTGGTAAAACAAAATCTGATAAAGCAAAGGTTATCGAACGTCTAGTTGATACATATATAGCTACTCATACAGAAGGCATTTCAAGTAAAACTCAAAAAGAACATGTCAAAGAGGATAAAAAAAGACTGAAAGCGTTTGAACCGACCCCTTAATGTTAGACCAAAAATCTTAACGTTAAGGAGGTCGGTTTTTCTATGGCAAAATATAGCCTTATATTTAAATTAAAAGTCGTTACCGCATATCTAAACGGCGAAGGTGGATATGAGTATTTAACTAAGAAATATGGTGTAAAGACTACATCGCAAGTTCGTCGTTGGATTAGTGCATTTAAAGAATTTGGTAAAGATGGTTTGTGTCGAAAGCGAAATAATACAAGATATACTTCAGAATTTAAGCTAGCTGTGGTAGAGTCATACTTAACTAGTGAATTATCGTATCGGCAAATTGCATTACAATATGGGCTGAATAATCCTTCATTAATAGCTCGCTGGAAATCGGATTTTATGAAATATGGGACCAATGCTTTTGTCGAGCGACCGAAAGGACGAATACCTACCATGAGTCGAACAGATGAAAAAGCAAAGATTACCACACATACTAAATCACGTAACCAAAAAGAAGAAAAAAAGAATTAACACCAGAGCAAGCTCGTATTTTAGAATTGGAAAAAAACAATTACGCTACGCTCAAATAGAGAATGCCTATTTAAAAGAATTGAGGAGATTGCGCCTCGAGGACGCTCGAAAAATGAAAGAACAGCAAGAATCATTAGCAGTCTCCGAAGAGAATTCAAACTAACTGAGATTCTTGCTGCCTTACGTTTTCCAAAAGCAACATATATGTACTGGCAACAGCGCTTTTGACCGAGTAGATCCAGATCTACAAATACGAATAGCTATTGAAGATATTCGTAAGGACCATCCCAACTATGGATATAGAAGATTGTTACCTTTGTTGCGATCACGAGGTATTGTTATTAATAAGAAACGATTGCAACGAATTATGCAAAAGTTTAATCTGCAAGTAATAGCATTCTCCCGTAAGAGCCGAAAAATATAACTCATATAAAGGCGTTAAAGGACGGATTGCACCTAATCGCATTAAGCGTAGATTCTATTGCAGTCAACCACATCAAAAAAATTACTACAGATACAACTGAATTTAAGTATTATGAACTAGATGCAAACGGTGCTTTGAAAGTTGGAAAAACTATACTTAGATCCATTTATGGATTTATATAATCTTGAAATTATTAGTTTTAGTATAAGTCCTACACCATCGGCTGAGTCTATACTTTCAGCACAACAACAGGCGATTGAAAAAGACTGCTGATGCTAAGTATCGACGGACATTTCATTCTGACCGTGGTTGGGGTTACCAAATGAAAGCGTATCAACATAATTTAAAAAGTGCATAACATATTTCAAAGTATGTCTAGAAGAGGTAATTGTCTCGACAATTCACCAATGGAAAACTTTTTTGCTATCTTAAAACAAGAGATGTATTATGACAATACCTTTCATAGTTATGATGAGTTAAAAATGGCGATTGAAAACTATATTATGTATTACAATACTAAACGAATTAAGGAAAAATTGAACTGGCTAAGTCCAGTTGACTATCGTTTAGCTACTACTGCAGCATAAAAAATTCCGAGCAACCAGTTTAGGTTACTCGGAAATAAAAGTCTAACTTTTTGGGGTCACTACAGTTTGCTAGTTTAGTGTTAGGTTTATCTGCTAGCCTTACAGATTTGTTCGGCTCTGTAGAGGAGTTAGAAGATGACCTTAAAAAGCTTCAAATAACAGGGGATACATATGACGATAAACGTGATGAACTAGCTAAAGCATGGGGGGATAAGATTCATATTATTGATGATTGTAAATCTGTATATGATGCTATTATTCTGATGTCCATCAAGGAACCAGGGCTTACTATTTCTGAATCTAAGGTAAAAGCTTTTAACAAGCATAAAGAGGATTTAGTTATACTGAAATCTTTATTAAAGACTGATAGAAGCATTTATAATACGATGTTCAAGGCAGATGAAAAAGGTTTACACAACTATGTGCACTATATTAAACAAGGTCGTAAAGAGGAAACGAGTTGTAACCGCGAAGATTTTTATAAGTACACCAAGAAGGTAGTTGAGGGATTACCGGATTCTAAGGATAAAGAATATATTCTTAGTGAAATTGAATTACAAACGTTATTGCCATTGCAACGGATTAAAGATAATGGTGTTATTCCGTATCAATTACATTTGGAAGAACTTAAAACTATTCTTAAGACCTGTGGAGCTAAATTCCCATTCTTGAATGAAGTAGCAGACGGTTATTCTGTAGCAGAGAAGCTCATTAAAATGCTTGAGTTCCGCATTCCTTATTATGTAGGCCCTTTAAATACTTATCATAATGTAGAAAAGGGTGGTTTTGCATGGGCTGTTCGTAAAGCTAGTGGACGTGTTACACCGTGGAATTTTGATGATAAGATTGATCGAGAAAAATCAGCAGCAGCTTTTATCAAGAATCTTACTAATAAATGTACATACCTTTTAGGTGAAGATGTGTTGCCTAAATCCTCTCTTTTATATAGTGAGTTCATGTTACTTAATGAGCTAAATAATATACGTATTGATGGCAAACCATTAGAGCCGGGGGTAAAAGAACATCTTATTGAAGCTATATTTAAGCAAGACCATAAGAAGATGACTAAATCGTATAGAACAGTTCTTGAAGGATAATAATTATATCCCTAAGAAGCATAAACCAGATATTACAGGCCTTGATGGGGAAATTAAAAATGATCTGACATCCTATCGTGATATGGTTCGTATTTTAGGGACTAATTTTGATAGATCTATGGCTGAAGATATCATTATGGATATTACTATCTTTGGTGAAAGTAAAAAAATGTTGCGAGAAACATTGCGTAATAAATTTGCTTCGCACCTTGATGATGAAACTATCAAAAAGCTTTCAAAATTAAGATATCGAGATTGGGGCCGTCTCTCTAAAAAACTACTGAATGGTATTGAGGGCTGTGATAAAGCTGGTGATGGTACCCCTAAAACAATAATTAAATTGATGCGCAATTTTAGCTATAACTTGATGGAACTATTAGGAGATAAATTCTCCTTTATGGAACGTATTCAAGAGCTAAATGACGAATTGACTAGGGGGCAAGTAGTAGATCCTCATGATATTATTGATGAATTAGGGCTTTCATCTGCTGTTAAACGTGCGGTATGGCAAGCTTTGCGTATCGTTGATGAGGTTATTCATATTAAAAAAGCACTGCCATCTCGTATCTTTGTAGAAGTAACGCGGTCTAATAAAGCAGAGAAAAAGAAAAAAGACTCTCGTCAAAAACGATTATCTGATTTATATGCGGCGATTAAAAAAGATGAAGCCTTATTAAGTGGGCTAAAGGACACAGAGTTTGACGGTCTGAAATTAGGTCTAGCTAACTATGATGATGCGGCGTTGAGAAGTAAAAAACTCTATTTGTACTACACACAAATGGGCCGTTGTGCTTACACAGGGAATATTATAGATTTAAATTTATTAAATACAGATAACTATGATATTGATCATATTTATCCTCGCAGTCTTACAAAAGATGATAGCTTTGATAATTTAGTATTATGTGAGCGTACTGCGAATGCTAAAAAGTCGGATACGTATCCAATAGACAATACGATTCAAACTAACCAAAAGGTATTCTGGTCATTCTTGAAACATCAAGGCCTTATTAGTGAGCGAAAATATGAACGTCTTACACGTATTGTACCTCTTACAGAAGATGATTTAAGTGGTTTTATTGCTCGTCAATTAGTTGAAACTAATCAATCAGTTAAGGCAGCCACAACATTACTGCGTCGTCTTTACCCAGGTGTTGATGTAGTCTTTGTAAAGGCTGAAAATGTAACAGACTTCCGTCATGATAATAACTTTATCAAGGTTCGCTCATTGAACCACCATCACCACGCTAAAGATGCATATTTAAATATTGTAGTAGGCAATGTGTACCATGAAAAATTCACACGTAACTTCCGTGCATTCTTCAAAAAGAATGGTGCTAATCGTACATACAACTTAGCAAAGATGTTTAACTATGACGTGAAATGCACTAATGCTAAAGATGGTAAAGCTTGGGATATAAAAACAAGTATGGACATCGTTAAGAAAATGATGGATAGCAATGATGTTCGTGTTACAAAACGATTGCTAGAACAATCTGGTGCCTTAGCTGATGCAACTGTATATAAAGCCACTGTCGCAGCGAAGGCTAATGATGGAGCTTATATTGGCATGAAAACAAAATCCAGTGTATTTGCAGATGTAACTAAATATGGTGGCATGACAAAAATTAAGAATGCCTATTCTATTATTGTTCAATATATTGGTAAAAAGGGAGAAGTTGTTAAAGAGATTGTGCCACTACCGATTTATTTAACAAATCGAAATATAACAGATCAAGATTTGATTGATTATGTAGCCTCTATCACTCCAGATGCGAAAAATATTTCTATTATTTATAGAAAGCTATGTATTAATCAACTTGTTAAGGTTAATGGGTTCTATTACTATTTGGGAGGGAAGACTAATAGCAAAATCTATATTGATAATGCAGTAGAAGTAGTAGTACCTACAAATATCGCTGTGTATATTAAGGTGCTTGAGAAGTTTGATTTGCTACGTAAAGACAATAAGGCGCTTAAAGCATCTACTGTAACAACACGCATATACAGTGAGAGCTCTACAGAGATAGTTTCTATTACGGATAACGATGGACTTATTGTATATGATTATCTCATGAGTAAATTGCGTACCCCTTTATATATGAAAATGAAGGGGAATAAAGTAGATGAGCTATCTACAGTAGGACGTAGTAAATTTACGAAAATGACATTAGAGGAGCAAAGTATATATCTGCTTGAAGTATTGAATTTACTTACTAATAGTAAAACTACATTTAATGTAAAACCTTTAGGGATAACGGCTTCTCGCTCGACAATTGGGGTTAAAATTCATACTTTAGATGAATTTAAAATTATAAATCAATCTATTACTGGTCTATATTCTAATGAAATCACTATAGTTTAAAATGTGGGAGTTAGTATTAGGGGTTATTATGAGTTGGCGTACAGTAGTCATAGGTAGTCGTTCTAAGTTAGATTTTAAAATGAATTACATGATTATTCGCAAAGACTTTGAAACGACTAAAGTATATATTGATGAAATCTATATGTTGATTATTGAATCTACGGCGGTGAGTCTCACCGCCGTACTCCTAAATGAGTTGATTAAAAAGAAGGTAGCTATTGTCTTTTGTGATGAGAAACGTAATCCGGCTAGTGAGGTTCTTCCCTTACACGGTAGTCATAATTGTAGTAAACGCTGTCGGGAGCAGGCTGAGTGGTCGAAAGATTTGCAAGCTTATATTTGGACTGAAATTGTACGGCATAAAATTATGAATCAAGCCGACTTACTGCAGTATCAAGAGTTAGCTGAGGCAGAGTTGCTATATCAATACCTAAATGAGTTGACTTTAAACGATGAAACTCAACGTGAAGGGCATGCTGCAAAGGTATATTTCAATGCTTTGTTTGGAAAATCATTTTCTCGAGAACAAGATAATCCTATTAATACAGCCCTCAATTATGGATATGCCATATTACTTTCAGCAGTAAATCGAGAGATTTTATCCTTAGGATATATTACTCAGTTAGGGCTAAATCACTGTAATCAATTTAATCCGTATAATCTAGGATCTGATTTAATGGAGCCGTTGCGTGGGTTTGTTGATGCAGTAGTTATCAAGTCAAGACCTACAGAATTTGACCGCAATGTAAAGCGTTCACTTATAGAACTCTTATCTGAAGATGTAAAAATAAATGATACCGTTCAAACCTTTAGTGCAGCAATTAGGATTTATTGTAAAAGTGTATTTGATGCATTGCGTACTCAAGATGCTAATCAGATTAGGTTTATAGAATATGAGCTATAGATTTATGAGAATACTAGTGATGTTTGACTTGCCGACATTAACTTCGGAAGATCGAAAAGAATATAGGAATTTTAGAAAGTATTTAATTGTATCTGGCTTTCTTATGTTACAAGAGTCTGTATATTCAAAGTTAGTTCTAAATACATCTAGTGCCAATCTCATCATGGAACATGTACGCAAAAATAAGCCGCCTAGTGGTAGCTTATTTATGTTAACTATCACAGAAAAGCAGTTTTCAAGAATGGAAATTGTAGTTGGAGATAAGCAAAGTGAAGTTATAGATTCAACTGAGAGGGTGCTCATGATATGAAATTGATGTATCAAGATTCTATATTGGATTTTGAAATATCCCATGATAAGGTAACGGTGATATCCTTTGAAGATTGTAAAGTATTTCGACGCATGGTTACAGAGCTTGATATACAGTGTGATGGTGGCGAAGGGCCGTGGATCTTAAATGACAATGATAAAGCTTTCAGTATAGATAAATATAGTCATATAATATTGAATCCGTTATATGTAGATGTAAATAGTAAAACTTTATTAACTAAATTACAAAACCAGTTATCTAAAGAAGCTTTATTAATGACAGAAGAGGTAGCCGATATTGTTAATCGACTACATGCGTTTTACTACTCTTTAGAATTTGGATATCCTTTATCGATTCAACATAAACTTGAAATTGGGACTGCTGAACTTATTAAATTAGGAAGTTTTAATTTTGAGTTTAATCGTAAAGGAGATATTATGGATCTAATGTCCTATATAGAAGTAGTAGATACATTATTATCTCCCATGTTATATATTGTGGTTAATTTAGATTTAGTTTTAAATGATGATGAGCTTAACGTATTTTATCAAAATATACTGAGTCGGCAATTACGTTTAGTTTGCTTAACAACAGGATCTTTAAATAAAGAAAATCTTGATAAAAGCCTTATAAATGGGTATATTTTTAGATAATGATTTCTGTGTTATTTAAAGAGCATGCAGAATTACACCTGGTGGTAGCCCTGAGTTACTCTTGAGCCTCAAATTTAATTTGGGGTTTGAGAGTAGTGTAATTCTGTAAACCTCTAAAACGCGGCCGTAGCGATAAGAATATAAAGTGTTGTTTGAGAGTAGTGTAATTCTGTAAACCTCTAAAACTCGTGCCATTGAGCGATTGGAATCAACTCAGTTTGAGAGTAGTGTAATTCTGTAAACCTCTAAAAACAACGAACGCTTTAGAATGTCCGTATTGTCTGTTTGAGAGTAGTGTAATTCTGTAAACCTCTAAAAACTAGTTAAGGAACGCCACGCTATCGCCTTTTTGTTTGAGAGTAGTGTAATTCTGTAAACCTCTAAAAACGGAGCTGATGGCTAGTAATGAGTGAACATCGTTTGAGAGTAGTGTAATTCTGTAAACCCTCTAAAAACAGAAACGTGAAACAGGATACCTAAGTTTATGTTTGAGAGTAGTGTAATTCTGTAAACCTCTAAAAACACGAGTACTATATGCAACAGCAAAGATTGCGTTTGAGAGTAGTGTAATTCTGTAAACCTCTAAAAACTGGTGTGTTCATCATGAACCCTGAAACATTGTTTGAGAGTAGTGTAATTCTGTAAACCTCTAAAAACTAACACATGATAATTGCGTGGCACACATAGGTTTGAGAGTAGTGTAATTCTGTAAACCTCTAAAAACTGACGATAACATTGTTACCGACAAGATGCTGTTTGAGAGTAGTGTAATTCTGTAAAACCTCTAAAAACTGTGTCTTGCAATAGGTATCGCCCACTCTTGTTTGAGAGTAGTGTAATTCTGTAAACCTCTAAAACCATAGGATACAACGAACTGAATAGACCTATGTTTGAGAGTAGTGTAATTCTGTAAACCTCTAAAAACTTAAGAACCTAGCTGAAATGGAAAAACGCTCGTTTGAGAGTAGTGTAATTCTGTAAACCTCTAAAAACTCAAAATTAGTGGACTACCTAGGGGAACATGTTTGAGAGTAGTGTAATTCTGTAAACCTCTAAAAACTATCAACGCTTGCTAGACAACCAACTAACAGTTTGAGAGTAGTGTAATTCTGTAAACCTCTAAAAACTCTATGTCGGCCACATTCACGCCGTTACGAGTTTGAGAGTAGTGTAATTCTGTAAACCTCTAAAAACGCAGTGGAACGAGCTCAAGAGCAACAACGAGTTTGAGAGTAGTGTAATTCTGTAAACCTCTAAAAACTTCTTCAGAGCATGGGAGAAAGGCTATTTAGTTTGAGAGTAGTGTAATTCTGTAAACCTCTAAAACACAAGCCCTTATTGGTAGTGGTGTATTTGGGTTTGAGAGTAGTGTAATTCTGTAAACCTCTAAAACTGCCGTCCTTATCAATCACGATAGGCACTTGTTTCAGAGTAGTGTAATTCTGTAAACCTCTAAAACTATATTTTACTTCGCCAGCGTTTACTTCCAGTTTGAGAGTAGTGTAATTCTGTAAACCTCTAAAACATATCTAAATTCACTTTTCAAGTTGTGTAAGTTTGAGAGTAGTGTAATTTTGTAAATCTCTAAAATGCGAAGATAATTGTTAGTTATCATCAAGCGGTTTGAGAGTAGTGTAATTCTGTAAATCTCTAAAACTTAAACTTTAGAATGCCTACTTACACAGGTGTTTGAGAGTAGCGTAATTCTGGTTTGGTTAGTATGGCAGTTTATGGTATCTAAAATTAAAAGACGATCTTTGATAGTGGATAAGATCGCCTTTTATTACCTATGCCCTTTTAAATGCATTTTGAGTTTTATCTTGTAAAGCTATATTGTCAAATTGTGATAAATATAAATTTATAAATAATAGGCACAGTCTTGTTTGCATAGTATACTTATGCTTATAAGGTTGTGTTTATTTATTTTGTAAATGTTTAGAAAGATGAGAGGATATATGTTACATCGATTTTTAATAACGCTAGGGCTTATGCTAGCTTTCACCATCCCAGCCCAAGCAATCACAATTGAGGATCTCACGTCTCAGCCGCAGTTTAAGCAGGTATCTCAGTTTGTGTCAGATATTCCTAATGTAGACGAGCGTGGCGCGTCCTATATTGACGTGAATACGGTGAAAGTAATTGGGTTTGAGCCGCCTATTTATACGATTAAGGCGACGGTATATAAAGCGTATCAATGGAATGATGAGAAAGTGATTACCGTTAAGGACATGACTTTCACCTATGATAGTAGTAATTCCGCAGCTAGTAAGGTTTATGGGGCGCAACAGCAAGGGACAACGGCGATTACTACTGATGCGGATGCAAATATGAATGAAGATATGTGGTCTAATCCAGGTATTATGCGCGATGAAGAGGAAATCAGTCGCTTTGATTTTGACGGAACGCCTCGGCCTATCGATCGAGGTGCCTTTTTGCGCAGACCTGTTGTGAAAGATTCTCTAAATAAAGAGTTTTACGATATCGCTGATGCGGTGTATTATGAAGTGTATAAAGAACATTTTGATGAGGTTGTTGTTAAGTAAATTCTATGTGCGGAGGTTATTATGAAACCATTTGAAACGAAGGATTATAAGGCATTTACCATGTTCGAGGAGCGCTGGGCTCTTGTTACGGCTGGTACGCTTGATGATTTTAATACGTGTACAGTTAGCTGGGGCAGTATGGGCAACGTATGGGGCCCTAATGGCGGCGATATTTCCACGGTAACCGTGTACATCCATCCAGCTCGTTATACACAAGAATTTATGGCAAAATACGATACTTTTACAGTTAGCTTCTTCCCTGAAAGCCATCGCAAGGCGCTTGGCTATTTAGGTTCTCATTCTGGTCGCAACGAAGATAAGGTAGCTAACTCTGGGCTAACACCAGTAGCGGCAGGGAACAGCGTGACTTTCAAAGAAGCAGATTTAACATTCGTATGTAGAAAACTGTATGAACACCAATTTGATGAAGCTCATTTGGCTGATAGCGTAAAGGAATATTATGCAGCCAATCCATCCGTGTACACCCAAGCTGGTAAAGATCGCTGGGAACCGCACTATATGTACATCGGCGAAGTCGTTGAGGCTATAGAGGACTAGGGTGTCTTTGTTAATGTTAAATAGAGATAAACCTCATACATCCTAAAATATAAAATTATAAATAATAGGCACAACCGCATTAGCATAGTATACTTATGCTAATGCGGTTGTGCTTATTTATATTCTAAACGTAGAGAGAGGTTTTTTATGTTGCGCAAAAGTTTACTATTAATGACGGCGATAGCGGCTTTCACCATGAGTGCAAGTGCAGTGCATATTACGGTGCCCGAAGGCCAACCAGCGGTACCAGGAGCAGATAGCAGCATTGCTGCTAATGCGTATGAAACTTATGTAACAGGTCATCTTAGTAATATCAACCCTAGTGCAGCCATCAAAGAAAAGGCTAGATTAAAAGCCGAGGCTGAAAAGATGGTGTCTGATGGTAAGTCCACTAAAGATAAGATGGATATTGCTTTACAACGGGCTTATGAACGAATTGATTTAAGAATGAATCAATCCGCTGTAGTATTATTACATAATCAAGATAATAATATTCGAGTTACTGTTCCTGCCAATTTTGTTGTGGGTTACTATAAAGAGAACCCTGATAAAAAAGAGTATGTAAGTTCGTTAGGAGATCCATCTGTAATTTTCTTTATAGGTTCTGATAAGAATGATTCCATGAAACCAGAGCAGATAAAGAAAGACAAAAATGGCGCTTTTCAGTATTCTGGATTGGCAAAGGCTCATTGGGTGATTAGCGATACCCTATTTAATCAGAATACACCACTAATGGCGGCTATTGTGAGTCTTGATAATCAGCCGAATAGGCAATATTTACTCGGTCTTAGCTATAAGGACCAACCTATTACTGAGAAACTGGAGCGGGTGATGAGTAACTACGTCATCCCGTCTATTCATTCTTTGGATGAATTAGATAATTATAGTGAAACAATTAGGTGGGATAATTTTACGTATCGTATTCCTAAAGGGATGATGCTGAAAGCTCAAAAAACATTACCCAAAGATTTATCTGAGGTGAGAGAGTATATAGGGCCTTCTATGAAAATGATTGTAATTAGGAAACCTGTAAAAGTAGAGGATATATATAATTATAATTCTTTTAGAAAATCCGTTGAGGTATTCAATGCGGCCCAGCCATTGTCTGATACAGCAGTTATTCAAGCCGCTTCTGTTTGGAATAATGGTATTCCAAGTTATTTAGTAGACAACTATCAAGCAAGTGATAAGTCACGCATTTATCGTTTTTTAAGAGATGATAAGTATACCTATAATATCTTATTGTACTATATAGAGGGCACCGCACCATATTCGCATATCCAACTGCGTAATACTTTAGAATTTTCCGACTTTGGTAATGTTGCAACATTGCGTAAGAAGACAATTAAAATAAGTTCTAAGACGAATACAACTAAAGGAGATACAAAAGCGAAACAAGAGAATATTTCAAAAGATGTAAAAGCAGTAAAAAATAGTAAGCAAATAGAGAATGATAAGAAAGCTTAGCACTGCAAATAGCTAAACGATTTTGGAATACAAAAGAGGCAGTCCCCAAGGACTGCCTCTTTTGTTGCTATATTATTTCAAAAGGAGAAAGTGAGACGGTATTTACTACCTGTATTTATAATAACATAGGGTATGGGCATAAAATGCCACATAGTATTGATACGAATTCTTAGTTCTTTATTTTGATTTTTTTATATTACATTAGATGCTGTATTTTCTAAAAAGATTTATCAAATAAGTCATAAATTTGATGAAAAAAATAAGCATATATGGACCATTAGTGAGGAATGGCTTATATAGTGGGTTCTTTGGTTGATAACTACTATAAATTGTATATTTTAGCAAAAATTTTGTAAATTTTAACCCCACAAAAAAAGCCAAAAATCTGATATAATAATAGTATAGAAATCGATGTATAAAAGGACTAAAAATCGTGTGTGTGAATTGATATTTTTAGACTCACCTTTGGGACTAAAAATATCTGTAGTTCTTATAGTTAAATCGATACGATCAGAATGTTGTATATCTGAAACGACTACGCAGATGCGTAGTTTTTATTATTTTGTGTTTGGCGTAGGTAGTCCCATGAGTGTAGTGAAGCCCTTATTATGGCTATTAGAACCGTATATCGTATACAAAGCCTATTTGTGGGGTGCTCGTTTTGTGGCACATCCTCTCACGTGGGAAGGCGAAGTTGACTGGTTTGCGTTGATGTTAACCGTCTTGCTCATCCTTGATGCGGTGGCTTTGCCGCTAGTGATTTTCTATTGTCCTGGCTTAAATCCTAGAGTGCGCGTGCCAGATTGGATTCATCGTTTGGGTACGCCCATTTACATCGTCCATAACTGGCTCGACGGCAAGGTGGGTGGCGGTACGTCTACACCGATTGTATGGCTCCGCAAAACTTTGCATTCTTTATTGTTATTCATCTATTATCTCGTGCCATTTTACGTAGGCGGACATCTTGTGATGGGCCTCGTGGTGGCGCTCATGTATGACGTCCTCGTATGGGCCCATGGAGGTGTATAATGAAAAAGATTACTTGTGAATGGCCGACGACATCTTTGTATCAGGCGTATCACGATCATGAGTGGGGCCGACCAATTCATGATGATAGGCTTCAATTTGAACATCTTTGTCTTGAAAGCCTCCAATGTGGCCTTAGCTGGCTTACGATTTTAAATAAACGCGACATCATTCGAGGCTGCTTTGATAACTTTGATATTGAGGCAGTCTCTTCTTATGGTGAAAGCGACATCGACCGGATTATACAAATCGAGGGGATGCTCAAATCTCGTCCTAAAATCGCAGCAATTATAAACAATGCTTCCGCTTTTAAACGTATTCAATCTGAATTTGGTTCGTTCTGCAATTATATTTGGGCTTTCACAGATAACAAGACCATTATCTATGACAAGCATCCTGAAGGACAGGTACCCGCTAAGAACGGCCTATCTACGCGCATTAGCAAAGACCTAAAGAAGCGAGGCTTCAAGTTTGTGGGACCTGTTACCATCTATTCGCATCTCCAAGCTAGCGGCCTTATCAACGATCACGGTAAAGACTGTCCTTGCTTTGATGAGATCAATCAAAGTGCAGATATAGTGCGACTACCTGCCGACGAAGAAGGGTGATAGCACATTAATTGCTGTATTATAAGTTAACAATAATTTTCGTGCATAGTAGATGTTACAAAGGTGAATTTGTTATTCTATAGAATCGGGTGTACACTAAAGTCGATGAGGTGATAGCGACTCATCATATGTCAGTCCGCTTTATATACAAACACATTCTCTCTCCAAAGCGGAACTCTCATAATCTTCTCTCTCAAACGCTATAAATCTGCATAAAGCCTCTATCCTTAAGTGGATAGAGGCTTTTTGTGTTCATTTAGTTGCATGATATGTGAATTGATTTATTTCGATGTAGTTGCTATACTAAACATGATTTAACACAGTTACTTTCACAATTAAAGAAGGGAAATATATGATTGGTTTGGGAACGGCCATTAACATTGGCCTTATTATAGCCGGCGGCCTTTGCGGCCTCGCATTTGGTCGGTTTATGAAAGAAAATTTAAAACAGACGCTCATGGTGGTGAGCGGCATCATCGTGCTACTCCTCGGTATGAGCGGCGCCATGCAGTATATGCTCGTTATCGTGAACGGTACGCTGCAAACGACGGGGCCTATGCTGATGATTATTAGCATGGTGGTTGGTGCCATTATTGGCGAGGTCATCGACCTGAATCGCTGGATTACTGTATTTGGTGACTGGGTGAAAGCTCGCACAGGTAACGCCGGTGATCCAAAGTTTACCCATGCTTTTATTACAGCATCCCTTACCTTTACTGTAGGTGCTATGGGGGTATTAGGTTCCATTCAAGACGGTCTTACTGGTAATTACCAGACGCTATTACTAAAAGGCATCCTCGACGGTATCATCGTTATGGTTATGGTATCCTCCATGGGCAAAGGGGCGCTGTTCTCCTTTATTCCTGTAGGTATCACTCAATGGATTATCACTGCTATGGCACACATCGCAGCACCGTTGATGACACCGAGTGCTATCGATAACCTGTCCTACGTGGGATCCATCCTAATTTTCTGCGTCGGTATCGACCTCATCTGGCCTGGTAAAGTGCGTATCGCTAACCTCTTGCCAGCTATCTTCGTAGCTATGGGCTTAACATTCTTGCTGTAAATAGGAGACCTATATTCTCTAAACCTTTGATATATACCTTGTACATGAGATGGTGGAGGATATAGGTCTATTTATTTTCTGAAATACTTTTGTAATAAAATGACTGATGATATTTACGTTCCGAAATAGGTGACCAATAGAGTCACTGTCACAGTAGGATTTGACTGGTATTATCTAGAAATCTTTTACCGAAATGGCATGCAGAAATATTTTAATTTTCAATATGCCTGTTATTCAGGTAGATATTATTGAATTATACCTGTTTAACAGGTATAATCAAAGGAGAGATTTTTATCATTAAGGAGATAAAAGTATGAAGGAATTAATTCCTGTACCTAAAATGAGTGAGGTTCTACGTGAAGAATTTATGCAACCATTGGGGCTAAGTGCGTACCGTGTTGCGAAGGATATTATGGTTCCTGTATCACGAATACAAGAAATTCTTCAAGATAAACGAAAAATTACGGCAGATACAGATTTACGATTGTGTAAATATTTTGGCATGTCTAAAGGTTTTTTCTTAAGATTACAGATGGATTTAGATTTGCTTGAAGCAGAGGATACCGATGCATTGCAAGCTGATTTAAAAAATATTATATGTATTACGACTCGATCTACTGCTGATTGATAATTTTCGATATATTTGGTATACTTAATATATAAGTAAGTTGTTATAATATTGAATATTGATATAAGGAGAACCTATGCTATTCGTTGAATACCCTAAATGCACAACATGCAAAAAAGCAAAGAAATTCTTAGATGATCATAAAGTTAAGTACACTGCTCGTGATATTAAAGCTGAAAATCCTACTGCAGAGGAAATCGCTGCTTGGTATCCACAATCTGGCAAGGATTTGAAAGCATTCTTTAATACGTCTGGTATGATCTACCGTGAACAACAATTAAAGGATAAATTGCCAAACCTTAGCGAAGAAGAAAAAGTAGCTTTATTAGCATCTAATGGCATGTTAGTAAAACGTCCTATCTTGGTTCTAAAAGACAAAGTTCTCGTTGGCTTTAAAGAAGCAGAATGGATTGAGGCGTTGAAGCTCTAATTTCATATCAGTAACTGAAAGAACAGGTCCCTAAAAGCCTCCAAAGCGAGCTAAGTCGTTTTTAGGGATCTGTTCTTTCTACATCTAATAAAGAAATTAGAGCTATCAACTAATACCTCTTAGTGTTAAGTCATTTTTAGAGATAGGGGCTTTTCTTTTAATATGAAATTAGTATCTTCAACTAAGACCTATTAAAAAGGTCTCCAAAGCGAGCTAAGTCGTTTAGGGACCTGTTCTTTCTACGTCTAATGAAGAAATTTAAATCTTCAATACAGCGTTCTTACTTATCAATAATTTTAATTTGTATTTATTCTTAAATTGCAATATGAAATTGAACACTCTGTAAATCCATAACTTTATTAACTTCTTCAATGAAGACTTCTTGAGGCGTTTTGTAATTCAACAGCTTACGGGGTAAATTGTTGCACCAATGTAACGCCCGCTGAATCGTTTCTTCTGACACAGCCTTTATGGGCGTTCCTTTTGGGATAAAGCGGCGTAATAGTCCGTTATGTCGTTCATTTGAACCGCGTTCTCCAGGCGAGTACGGGTGAGCAAAGAAAATAGATAAATCCTCTGTTTCTAATGTACTTATGTCTGCAAATTCACGGCCATTATCAGCCGTAATAGTTTTACATAACATGGATACATCGGAAACGGCCTTAAGAGACTCCAACCAATTTTCTAATGTCATTTTTACATCCACAGCTTTAGCGGATAGACAACGTAAGGCTACATATAGGCGAGACTTGCGTTCTAACAATGAAACAATTACTTCATCGCTTTTATTCTTTATTCCTCGGACCGTATCTAGCTCCCAATGACCAAATTCTTCGCGGGTAGCAACAGATTCATCACGCAGATCAATGGATTTACCTAACTTGCGTTTGTGTTGCCTGTTATGTCGCTTCTTATGAGAATGGCGAATAACACAAGGCAAATCCATTGGTTTAAGACCTAAAATGCCTTGGTAAAGGTAGTTATATAAAGTTTTAGTACACACCATTTCATTGCGTACAAACAAACCCTTACGTAAGGCGTAGCCAACAGCAGCATCTAAGGACCATTTATCGACTCTTACCTTGTTTTCAACCCAAGATAAAAAGGGCTCAATAGAACCTGCTTTCAAAGTGTTGAAAGAACCTTGGCGGGTTCTTTCATAGGCAAGCTGACCGCAATCTGCTATATACATAAGAACAGCCTTGTTTTGTTTAATTTGAACCACTGTTCCACGCTTTTTCTCAGCATAAATCGTAGTTCTAGAGCGTCCTAATGCCTTGGCAATAGTATTGATAGGATCACCAGCAAGAAGGCGTTTTTCAAGATAAAAGCGCTCCTCTAAATTTAAGTGTTTGTTTGTGCGCAATGATGTGATAAGATTAGAGCAGTCCATATTAGTACCTCGTGATTGATTGCGAATTTGATACTCTAATCTTATCACTTGTACTAATATGGATTTTTTATGTGTTCAATTTCAATTTACAACTAAGCATTTGTATTTATTACGTATATTATGTATAATATTTGTACTGTAGATATACCCCTATGGGTATTGTTTTGTTTTTGTATTTCTTTCCGGACTGAGTTTGGCCGGTTCTAGTACCTAGAGAGGTATTTATGAAGCTTTTACAATCATTAGTAGCGCAGGTGTCGTTGCGTACGCAAGGTGGCATTTTGGCGCTAGGTATTTTGTTTATACTATTAGATTTAATCACAGAGCCTTTGTATCCAGTCATTGATTTGGCTTGGGTCACTGTTATCATTTGCGGGTTGCCATTGTTGGTTAATAGTGTGCAGAGCATTTGGGATAATTTAGAGATTCATGCTAATTTCCTCGTTGTTATCGCTATGGTAGCGCTCATCGCCATTGGTGATTATCATACAGCGGCGTATGTAGGAATCATCGTCCATGCTGGTTTCTTTTTGGAACAGCTCATTACGGGTGAGGCACATTACACACTAGATGATGATATGTTACCAGCCATGCCGGCTCAGCTCGTAGCATTGCGTCAGGGCATTAATAACTATTCATCCGTTATCGTTGTGGTCGTAATGTTGCTATCCATGGGTTCCTTTGCATTGACTCAAGATTTCGTGCACACTGTTACATTGTTACTTGTACTTTGTCCATGTTCCCTTGAGCTCATTCTAGTTGCCCTAATGATGGGGTCCCTCGTAGATGACAATTCTCCTGTATCGGAGCTTTCAAAAGGGGCGAAGCAGTCTCATTTGGGCTTGCTCATCGTATCCATTCTATTCCACGTTGCCATCATTGGTACTGGCGTATTGGGACTCATCGATCCTGTGACTGCCGTGGCGTTGCACGGATTGGCGCGACTTGGTCTCGTGTATAATCTGAAAGTATTAGACGGCTCTTTGTGCGTTGCGTAAATTACAATGACTCATATACATTAACGTGAGTCGCGTAAATTACAGTAAGTCACATAAATTGAAGTATATTACCTAAATTAAAGTCCCCTAGTAATTAGTTTACTAGGGGATTTTTGTATTCATTAATTATCTTATAGGCATAGTTGTAGGTAAACAATATCGTTAATCTACATATGTCACTTTGTAGCCTTTTGGCTCGATTTCACGGCGGTTAAGGCCGTTTGGCATGTCTGGATAGCCGATAGCCAAGCTAGCGTAAACTTTTTCGTCTTCCCCAAGGCCTAGTTCACGCATTTTAGCTTGAATGCGTTCGTTATCTTGAAGATGGCGGATTTGGTTAACCCAACAGCTACCAAGTTCTAGTTCGTTGCAAGCGAGCATCATGTTTTGCATCGCACATGACACGTCAGCAAAGTTGTTGGCATAACTTGGTTTGCTAGCCAATATAATGAGTACAGGCGCTCCATAGTTAAATACAAACTTGCCTTCAGCGGACATTTTAATGATATTCACCATGTATGGTAAGGTGTTTTCTGTAATCGGCATTTTGCCGTATTCTTCTTGAACGAGTGTTACTAATTCATTGAGTACATCTTGGTTCGTGATAACCATGAAATGTGTTAATTGTGTATTGCCACCAGAGGGAGCACGGCGACCAGCGTCGAGCACTTGATCGATGAGCTCTCGAGATAATTGATCAGCTTTAAACTTACGCGTACTATGACGAGTTTTGATACATTCTAAGGTATTCATGAGGGCCTCCTATGACAAATGAGATTTGATATAGAGTTTCTTTTATTATACTACAAGGACGAACCTAGAAGAGGCTACATTTTACTAACTAGCTAATTAAAGCAAGTATATTGACAAAAATAGATATAGAGTTTACAATAATAATTGTATAAAATTATATTTTTAACTTTTGATTTTGTTGAGTACTCATACGTGAGTAGTTACTTAAAGTTTTAAATCTATATAGCTTATTATAGAATTAGACCATGCAAAGCGACTTGAAGTAGCGATGAAAGCGTGCAGCATAGAAGTCTAATATCAAAAAAATTTATTAATAGGTTCACAGTTTTATGGTAAGATTTTCGGTCATGAACTCTATAGAAATTGGCAATTATTAACGAATAAGAAAAAAAATATTAATTAATTGACAAATTTAAAAAAATATCTGTCCAAAGTAGGGAATTAACGTTGACTGCTTACCGGAAAATTGTGTACAATTAATTCGTAGATAATTGTGTGCATATGGAGGTAGAATATGGCAGAAATTGGCGTGCTCGAAGGATATAAGCACAAACAAGATGTTCCTGATGTGGAATACTTAAAATTAGAAAATCAATTGAGCTTCCCACTTTATGTAGTGGCGAAGGAGATTGTTAATGCATATCGTAGTCACTTAGATCCTTTGAATTTGACATATACTCAATACATCGTAATGATGGCATTGTGGGAATATGGTGACTTGTCTGTTAAAGAATTAGGCCAAGTATTGCGCCTTGATTCTGGTACGTTAACACCGCTTTTAAAGAAATTAGAAGCAAAAGCATTCTTGAAGCGTAAACGTAGTCGTCAAGATGAACGAGTAGTTATGGTAACTCTTACTGATACTGGTAAAGCATTACGTGACGAAGCTGTTCATATACCGCGCCGCTTGTCTGAAGCTGCAGGTCCAATTTTCGACGTAGAAGAAACGCGTCAACTGCGTCAGTTGCTTAATAAATTATTACAAGCAATCGATAACGCCAATAATAAAACGGCACAGACTTTTAAAGGCTAATTTTTAGAACCTCATATGCATTCATTCTGTAACCGAAGATATCCTATATTTTATTAAAAATGTGATATACTATACATATAGCGTATTGTACAGAGGTCATGTGAGAGTATGACCTAATTGTGAGTGGCCTTCGTGGCATAAAGGAGCGCATTATGAATAAAAATTTATTAGGTGCATTTGTATTAGCAGGTACATTATTAGTGGGTGGCGTTGCAAACGCAGCAAACTGGAATGGTTTAGCTAACTACCCAGAGGTTCCAAACAGTGCAAATGGTACAGAAACGTATTTCTTCGATAAAGCATCTGAGTTCAAAGGTATCGACAGCAGCCGCAACTATGTATTTGGTATTAATGTAATTAACATGCATAATAACCAATACGGTGAAGCTACATTGTTCAAATATCTTGTACACCCAAGCTTGCATACTGTATATCGTTTCTCCCCAGATGGTCAAGTATATCAACTCCAACCTGGTAGCAACGAATTCAATATGTTCATGGCTGCTTGGAAAGAAGTATACGGCACTGACTTCTCTTTCCCAGCGTTATAATTTAGTGGCGCTTGCCGTAATAATTACATAACTATTGCTGGTGAAAGCTCCTTTTGGGCTTTCACCAGTGTTGTTTATGGAGGTTTTTCTATGTCTAAATCTGAATTTGCTCAAGCCTATACGGAGCGCATGTTCCCTGATATTGCAGCCCCAGCAGGTTATATTGATCCTGAGTTTGAAGTTTTGTTTGATAATTTTGCATTCGATGAAGTCATCACTGAAGAAGGCCGCAATGTGCCTGCAAAGGATCGCTTCTTGGCTATTCTTGCTACCTTAGTTGGAGCCTCTGCTGTTGATGAATACGCATTGATGCTACCAGCAGCGCTAAACTTTGGGTTGATTCCTGATGAAGTGGTGGAGCTCATTTATCAGGCGGTACCATATCTTGGTATTGGTCGTGTGCGCCCATTCTTTAAGGTGACGAACAAGATTTTTGACTATCGTGGAGAAGCCATTACTGATCCATCTCGAAGCACGATCACTGGTGAGTCTCGTCTTGAAAAAGGCGTGGAAAAACAAGTGGAAATCTTTGGTGAAGCTGTGCGTAATTCCTATCAAGAAGGTCCTGAGGATACACGTCACATCAAGAAGTGGCTGGCCAATATGTTTGGTGATTATTATACTCGCAAAGGCCTTAGCGTAGCTCATCGCGAAATGATTACCTTCTGCTTCTTGGCCGCTCAAGGTGGCTGTGAACCTCAGCTGAAGGCTCACGTAGAAGGTAACTTGAACGTAGGGAACAGCAAACAATATTTGATTAATATCGCATCCCAATGCGTACCGTACATCGGCTATCCGCGTACCTTGAATGCCCTTCGTTGCATTCAAGATGGCTACACCGCATGGGAAGCTAAACAATAAAGGAGTTTATGTTATTTTCTGGTATTAGTTTAACGATGATTTTAGCGTCTATTCCAGCGCTTATCATTGCAGCTGCAGGGCATGAATTTGCTCATGCCAAGGTAGCAGATATGCTCGGCGACTCTACGCCGCGCTCCATGGGCCGCTTGACGTTAAATCCCGTGGCACACCTTGATTTAATCGGCTCTATAGCCTTCCTTATCGGTGGGTTTGGATGGGCTAAGCCTGTAATGGTTGATACGTCTAACTTCCGCGATCCTCGCACAGACTATACCTTAGTATCGATTGCGGGACCGGCATCTAATGTGTTGATGGCCTTTTTAGGCTACTTAGCACTACGTTTTCTTGGAAACTACGGCTTGTTGACAAATGACTCATTAGAGTTAGTACTGACACTGATTGTTGTATATAATATTAACTTTGCCATTCTTAATATGATGCCCATACCACCACTTGATGGTAGTCGCATTATTACAAGCTTGTTGCCTAGGGACTTGCAATTTACATTGGAACGGTTAAGTTTTGTCAGCTTGATTGTACTTATCTTATTACTTAATACACCAATTGCAAGTAAGATCTTCATTCCATTACAACAAACTATTTTGCAATTCTTTGAACGCATTGTGAGCATTATTTTATAGGGATTTAGCGTAAGGCTAATATGGTAAAAGCTACATGGTAACACTATGTAGCTTTTACCATATAATAAACGTTTTATGGCAATTGCTATCTTTTAAATTTTATGTTAGATTCTTCACTATATTAAAAAGTATCGATATAATTCGTAAAATATGATATACTAAGTACAGAAATCGTAAATTTTCGATATATTAAATCGATACAGTATATAGATATTCAAGTGAATACATGAGGAATTACATATGAATTTTGAAGATAATCAAGTGCCAGAGGCAATTCTGGACAAGCTTACAAAGGTGTGTACATGCCGTAGCATTACGCGCAAAACGATTAAAGAAGCCATCTTAGATGGTGCTCATACATTTCCAGAGGTAAAAGAAGCAACTCGTGCTGGCACGGGCGCTTGCGGTGGTAAAGGCTGTGGCCCTCGCATCGTAAAGCTCTTAGCTGAAATGAAAGAGCAAGGTAAAATTTAAGTTAATTATTTAACTGAAACATTTAACCTAAACAGTTAACTTAAACATTAACTCATATAAAGACTATTACTTCGAACCAATACGGTATACGTAGGTTTTGGGTAATAGTCTTTTTTCGTTATAACCTATTATTTTGCAGTATTAACTAGAATTTGTGCTGATGGATATGATAGCATATCGTACTATTCATAGTATTTAGTATTATGGAGATACTAAATATCTTGATTTGTTGGGACTGATTTTTTGATATACTATACATAATACTTTTTAGAGATTTTGGAGGTATATATGTTTCGACGTTTTGTAGCAGCTACGATGATTGGCGCCTTAGCGCTCACCACGGGTTGCGGTTTACATAATCCATTTACTTCAAAGGCTGAGCCTGTGACCTATGAATCCGTAGCACAGAGCGAGCTTTCACCAGAGCAAAAGGTAGATAAATTAGTGGCTAATATGTCCGATGCGGACAAGGTTGGCCAATTGATGATGATCGGTATTCACGGCAAGTCCTTGAACGATGATGCTAAATTCATGCTCAACGAGTACCGGGTGGGCGGCATTATCTTGTTTGACCGTAACATGGAATCCAAGGATCAAGTTAAGACGCTCATTACAGATATTAACAAGGCCGGTAAAAGCGCGGGCTTAACGCCATTGTTCCTCGGCATCGATCAAGAGGGTGGTGCTGTAGCGCGCATGGATGATAAGCTCATCAAGGTTCCCCCCTGCAGAAGAGGTAGGTAAGGAGTCTGTAGAGCAAGCTGCAGCCTTGGCGAAAGAGGTAGGAACTGAGTTAAAAGAGTTAGGTTTTAACATTAACTTTGCTCCTGTAGCGGACTTAGGATTAACGTATGGCCGCTCCTATAGTACGAACCCTGATGAAGTGGTTCGCTATGCTAGCGCTGTTGGTAAATCTTACGACGAAGCGGGTCTGTGGTATTCCTATAAACACTTCCCAGGCATTGGTAAGACTGACGTAGACTTGCACGCAGATACAAGTATAGTTCCTGTATCCAAAGAAACGCTGCTTTCAGAGGACACAAAGGTGTTTGTAGACTCATTAAACAGTCTAAACCGAATACATATACAATCATGGTGTCTCACGCGATGTACCCACAAATCGATCCAGACCATCCATCTAGCTTGTCTAAGGCCATCATTACGGATTGGTTGCGCAAGGATATGGGCTATAACGGCGTGGTCGTAACGGACGATATGGACATGGGTGCCCTCGCGAAACATTACACCTTCGGCGATATGGCGGTGCAATCCATCCTCGCCGGCAGCGATATCTTGCTCGTATGCCACGAATACGAACACATGCAAGAGGCTTACAATGGTCTGATGAAAGCTGTGAAAGACGGTCGTATCTCTAAAGAGAGACTCGATGAATCGGTGAAACGAATCTTGCTTATGAAAATGAGTAGAGGTATGTAAGGGAGATATATTTATAGCCTACATTGAAGTAAGTTTACACGTTAAGGTGTGCTAAATTTATACTCTACATTCTGTATAAAAATATATAGTGTATACATAACGAGCTATCAAGGATTTTAATAAACCGATAGAGAATTAATAAGTAAAGTGATTCTCTGTCGGTTTATTTTTTATTGTATAGTTTGTTTTGTTAGGAGTGAAGTATATGGCTCGCAGAATTATGTTGAATGGTACGTCCTATTTTGGACAAGGGGCGATTCAGGAGATTGTGAATGAAATTAAGAATCGCCATTTCAAAAAAGCCCTCGTTACATCTACGCCAGATTTATTTGAATTTAAAGTGGCTACTAAGGTAACAGATTTACTTGATGCGGCAGGCATCGATTATGAAATCTATGACGGCATTAAACCAAATCCTACGATCGAAAACGTAACGGCTGGCGTTGATGCTTGTAAAGCAGCTGGCGCCGATGTTATCGTTGCTGTTGGTGGCGGTAGCCCAATCGATACAAGTAAGGCGATTGCTACTATTATTACGAACCCTGAGTTCGCCGATGTGCGCAGCCTTGAAGGTTTAGCGCCTACTAAGAACCCTTGCTTACCAATCATCGCTGTTACTACTACATCTGGTACGGCTGCAGAGGTTACTATTAACTACGTTATTACAGACGTTGAAAAGAATCGTAAATTCGTTTGCGTTGATCCGCATGATATCCCAATCGTAGCTATCGTAGATCCTGATATGTCCGCGTCTATGCCGACAGACCTTTGTGCGGCAACAGGCATGGATGCTCTCGTACATGCTGTAGAAGGGTATATCACAAAAGGTGCGTGGAACTTACTGATATGCTTCATTTGAAAGCTATTGAAATCATCGGTCGTTCCTTGCGCAGTGCTGTAGCTGGCGATTATGCAGGCCGCGAAGCTATGTCCTTAGGTCAATACATTGCGGGCATGGGCTTCTCTAACGTTGGCCTCGGTATCGTTCACTCCATGGCGCATCCATTGAGTGCTGTATACGATATCCCTCATGGCAAGGCTTGTGCCATGCTTTTTAACAGCAGTATTGAAATTCAATGCTCCTGCAACAGGCGAAAAAAATATCGTGAAATCGCTCGCGTTATGGGCGTTCCTAATGTAGACGCTATGGATGAAGCAGCCTATCGTCAAGCAGCTATTGACGTAATTCAAAAATTAGCTGATGACGTAGGTATTCCTAAATCTCTTAGCGAAGCAGGCGTAAAACGAGAAGACATTCCATTCCTCGCTGAATCTGCTTTCAATGATGCATGTACACCTGGTAACCCACGTGATGTATCCTTAGAAGAAATCATTGGCATCTACGAATCTATATACTAACAACCAAATAAGATTCTACACCGCTTGTATGCCTCCGATTATGTAAAGACAACATCTATAAACACTTGCTAAACAAGACTAGACATCTCTTTTGCTGTAGAGATGTCTAGTTTTGTTTTGTGGTTTATATAGTTTTCAGATAAATCATTTCTTGAAAATCATAATTTACATAAGTATACTAAGGATATTAATAGATAATTATGGTCATGATAGTAACTCGAATAGGTACATAATCGTTATATATGCTGAGGAGGAAATCTTATGAAACTATGGAAATTTAATAAGCGCAGTTCTACCTTGGCAGATATGTCCATGAATCGCGTACTCTTAACGGGGCTCATCGCAAAGGGCGCTGTCGTTGGCGTTGTGGCAGGTTTTTGCGGGGCTACATATCGCTATTTAATCTTAGAGTCGGAGCATTTACGTTGGCAGTTGATGGAGGGCATTACGCTGGAGTGGGCGTTAGGTTGGCTCGTAGCTATGGTCGTTTTTGCCTTTATCGTAGATCGATTACTGACTTGGGCGCCGTTGTCTGGCGGCTCTGGGATTCCTCAAATCGAAGGGGAGATGCTAGGTCTCTTTGATATGAAGCCTTATCGGACGCTAGTATCTAAGATGATTGGTGGCGTACTGACTGGATTTGCGGGCTTTTCCGTAGGGCGTGAAGGTCCAGCCGTACAGATTGGTGGTTCGGCAGGGAAATCGTATCGTACTGGATGAATTCTGGTCTACGGGAGCAGCGTATTTTGACCTCTGCCGGTGCCGCGGCAGGCTTGACGGCTGCCTTTAGTGCGCCCGTGTCGGGGGCGATGTTCGTTTTTGAAGAGGTTCATAAAAGCTTTTATCCGTACCTCGTTGTACCTACCTTTGTGGCCACTTTGATTTCTAACTATATTACAGTTAGTATCTTTGGTCTCGACCCAGCTCTTGGATTTTCGGTAACCTCAGGGGTTCCTCTTGAGTACTTTCCTGTACTGCTTATGGTGGGCGTTATCATGGGCCTCTGTGGGGTGCTCTTCTGCCGCATGATTTTTGGATTCAAGAAATTCTTTGAGTGGCTAAAATGCTCGAGATTTTTGAAACTAGCCCTCACCTTTGTGACCGTGGCCGTCATCGGATATGACTCGCAACTTCTTTTAGGTGGTGGCAATGATCTCGTAGGTCAGCTCGCCTTTCAATCTCATGGCGTGTTGCTCTTGGCGGGCATCGTGATAGGCAAGATGTTGCTCACTACCTTCTGTTATGGCAGTGGTGCTCAAGGGGGCATCTTTTTGCCCATGCTTGTTATCGGTGCGTCAGCAGGGGCCTTTTGTGAAAGCGTACTTTCAACGTTAGGCCTCATTTCTCCTGATTTTGTACCTCAATTCGTCATCTGTGCCATGGGTGGTATGCTAGCAGCTGCTATGCGAACCCCGATTTTGGCGATTCTACTCGTTCTTGAAATGACGAATAGTTTTTCTAATATTTACGCTATCGGTATCGTTACATTGGTGGCCTATCTTGTGGCAGATCTTTTAAAAGAACCACCGATTTACGATTCCTTATTACAAGCCATGAGTGGGCAAAGCAATCTAGAATCTGTACAAACCTTCTTCCAAACCAAGGTGCCTGTAGTGGCAAACTATACAGATGTACAATTACAAGACTTGGCATTACCAGAGGGGACACTCATCGTAAGTATTCGTCGCAATGGAACATACATTGTGCCGTTAGGGGATGTAAAACTTGAACCAGGTGATGAACTACAAGTTTCGTGTGAACGAGGTCGATTGAAAGATGCAAAAGCATTCTTCCAGTCTAATTAAAGGGAGGGCTTACCATGTTAGATAACATAGTATTATTCTATATATTCTTTACTATAGTTGGCTTTTTAGCGGCTATGCTAGGCACTATCATTGGTGCTGGTGGAGGCCTTATATTTGTACCTCTTTTTATGTACTGGTTCCCTGAATGGTCTCCGTCTATGATTGTAGGGACGTCACTCTTTTCTGTTATGTGTAATGCTATCTCTGGATCTATAGCGTATCTTAAACAGAAAAAAGTATATATCAGTGCGGCTCTCGTCTTTAGTGTTGCTACCTTCCCAGGGGCTATTTTAGGGGCTCAAATGTCGGGGTGGTTCTCTGGTAAAGGCTTTATGTTTGCCTTTGGTTGCTTTATGCTCTGTGCTTCCTTCTTGATTGGGTTCAAGAACTTCCGTAAAGGAGAGCGCAAGGAAGAATCCCTTACCTTGGATCAGCTAACCTATAGCAAGCCCGTTGGTATTAGCATTAGCATCGTTGTAGGTTTTATTTCCAGTATCTTTGGTATTGGTGGCGGGCTGATTCACGTACCGGCCTTGATTTATTTAATGGGCTTCCCTACGCATATGGCGACAGCCACTAGCCAATCCATCCTCGCCGTATCTACTACGGTTGGTGTTATTACACATTTAATAGAGAATCATATCGTCTTTAGCATTGCTATTCCTACTAGTATTGGAGCCATCTTTGGGGCTCAAGCTGGTGCGCGCATTGCCAAACGCCTCAAGGCAAAAGCAATCCTTGCCCTTATGAGCGTAGCCGTGTTTGCGTTGGCTGTACGACTCATCCTTAAATCGGGGATTCTAGGATAAGGTTCATAGTATCAATCTATAATAAGATTTATGGTATTAATCTATAATAAGGTTCATGCTATCAACCTAGGATAAGGTTCATGGCATTAATTCATTAAGACGAGCCATATCTGTAATAAGCATAGTTTAATACAAGCCCTCTGGTGGTAGCTCGTAAGAGTTGTATCACTAGAGGGCTTTTTGAATTTCTGACGTTTTTTAAAAGGGTATAACTAAAAGTCATAGGACTTTGTAATTGAGAACGGAAAAATTAAAATTAGTAAATCATAATAGTTTTATGCATGAGTTATTCAATCTATTTCCTATAGAATTATATGCAGTATAAATCATAGTTTATCTAGGTTTTTCGTATATATCTATAAGATATATCGATTAATCCTTAATAAATAAGGATTCTTGATTGGATATGTGAAGAAATGAGTACATGATAATGCCATTGAGATGCACTTTCAAGTAAAGAAATAAAAAAGCGATGCATATCGAGAATTATTAGAAGACATATAATTTATGCATAATTATAGTAGTGAGAATGAGAACGGCGTATACTAAAAGTAACACATATTCCTTATGAGAGGATAGGAGGAAATACAAGTGAGTACGCTTATTAGAGATTATGAACGTTTTGCCAAGGAGGCAAAAGAGATTTGTAAAGGTCGCGTGTATACCGATCATTTACGTCGTTATGCATATGGTGTTGATGCGTCCTGCTATAGCTATTTACCAAAGGTTGTTGTAAAAGCTGAGGACGAACGGGAAGTAAGACGCCTTATTCGTTTGTGCCAACAATGCGGCACACCATTTACATTCCGTGCAGCTGGTTCTTCGTTGTCTGGGCAGTGTTCCAGTGAAGACGTGCTCATCGTATGTAATGATGGCTTCAAAAAAATGGAAGTTATCGACGATGGCAAAGCCTTAAAATGTGAGTGCGGTGTTATCGGTTCTGACGCGAACGATTTATTGAAACCGTACAATCGTAAAATTGGTCCAGATCCTGCAACGCTTGCTACAGCATTAGTAGGCGGTATTTTGAATAATAACTCCTCTGGCATGTGCTGTGGTACGGCGCAGAACTCGTATAAAACAATTCGCTCTATTCGCGTCGTTTTATTAGACGGCTCTATTCTTGATACATCCGACCAAAAGAGCATCGATCAATTCCTCAAAGAAAAACCTCAAATGGTAGAAGATCTCTTGCAATTGCGCAAAGATATCTTGGCTGACGAAGAATTGACGCATTTAATTCACCACAAATATAAAATTAAAAATACAACAGGCTACGGCTTGAACTCCCTCGTTGATTTTGAAGATATTATCGACATCATCAACCACTTGTTTATCGGTTCCGAAGGTACACTGGGCTTCGTATCTGAAGTAGTGTACAACACGGTTGAAGACGTGCCTCATAAAGGCTGTGGCCTCATGTTCTTCAAAACATTGAACGATGCATCCCTTGCAGTTGTAGCGCTCGCTAATATGGGCCGCGAAAAGGTTATCGCCGCAGAAATGATGGACTATCAGTCCTTGCGCGCCGTTCAAAGCCTTGAAAACGTACCTGAATTCGTTCGTGAGGTGCCTGAAGGTACAAGTGCCATCTTGTTCCAAACTGAAAGCTACACGAAAGAAACAGTAGATCAAAACTTGGCTTTCATTAAAGACCAATTGAAAGATATTCCTACAGCTATCCCTAGTCTTTATTCTCAAGACCCTAAAGAATACGATTCTTGGTGGGCTATCCGTAAGGGTATCTTGCCAATCGTTGGCGGTCAACGTAGAAAAGGCACCACTGTTATTACTGAAGACGTATGCTTCCAAATCGAAGACTTCACTAAGGGCATCGAAATGATTACGGAATTGTTCCATAAATATGATTTCGTAGACGGTGGTGTAATCTTCGGTCATGCTCTGTCTGGTAATGTTCACTTTAATATCACACCTGATTTCAGCGATCCTAAAGATACTAAGAACTTTGGCGATTTAGTAAAAGAAATGTCCGAGCGCGTATCTGGTTTCGGTGGTTCTTTGAAAGCTGAACATGGTACAGGCCGTATGGTAGCGCCATTCGTTGAAATGGAATGGGGCAAAAAAGCGTACGAAATCAATCGTCGCATCAAAGCCATCTTTGACCCTACTCATATCTTGAACCCTGATGTAATCATCACAGATGATCCAGATGTGTACAAGAAAAACCTTAAGGCACAATGTGCTATCGATGATGCTTTCACAATCTGTATGGAATGCGGTTTCTGTGAAAAACATTGTCCAAGCCGTAATTTAACATTGACGCCACGTCAACGTATTGCGTTGTTGCGCGAAACGAAACGCCTTGAAAACGAAGGTAACTTCACATTGGCATCTGAGCTTAGAAAGGGCTACGAATACTACGGTGTGGAAACTTGTGCAGCCTGCTCTATGTGTAAAGGGCTTTGCCCACTCAGCATCGACACTGCTCAAATCGCATTGTCCATGCGCCGCATCGATCCACCTGCACCAGAATTGGCTAAGAAGATTTACGACAACTTCTCCACAACACTTCAAATGGCTCGTGCCGGCGTAAGCCTCGAAGGCATTGCTGGTTCTATCATTACGCAAAAGGCAATTTCTAAGATTACCGACGGTTTACATGGCGTCACAGGTATTACACCGTACTTACCTAAGACAACGCCTAAGGCTAACCATTATAGATTGAGAAATCGCATTAAACCAACTAACTTTGAAAAGGTTGTATACTTCAGTACTTGTGCGAACCGTGCCTTCAAACCAAACCAAGGTTATGACGATGATCGCAGCTTACAACAAGTCGTGGAAAGCCTCTGCAACAAGGCTCATATCGATATTATTTACCCACAACATATCGAAATCTCTGCTGTGGCTTGAGCTTTGAAAACTACGACGACGTTCATGAACGGGCTGTAAAAGACTTGCACGATGCATTGATGAAAGCATCTCAAAATGGTAAATACCCAATTGTAATCGACCATAGTGCATGCTTCAACCATGCTTTCAAACATATGCCAGACTTAGAAATTAACGATATTTCTGAATTCTTGTGCAAATATGTTGTGCCGCATCTCGATATTGAAAAATGCGATGAACGAGTTATCGTACACAAACAATGTAAGATTAAATCTTTGAACAAATCTCAATACATTGAAGACTTGGCGCGCCTCTGCACCGATCATGTATTCAACATTAAATCCTTTGCGTGCGACGGCTTTGCTGGTCAAAAAGGTTTCTTCACACCAGAACTTAACAAATCTGCTACAAAAGACTTGGCTGGCGAAATCGCTGAATACGGCGCTACACTAGGCGTAAGCTCCAGCTCCACATGTGAAATTGGTCTTGGTGAAAGCGGTGGCATCCCATTCGTAGGCGTTGCATTCCTACTAGACCGTTGTTCTACAGCTAAAAAATAATATTACTTGAATAAGATTCTAGTATTATCTATTAGGGGTTTATTTTTCTATTAAGTATGATATACTATACGTAGGTAGTAGAGTGTATGAAATTACCTACAATATAACAAAAAAGGACGAGTGGCAGCTCGTCCTTTTTCTTGCTTATTTTTTGTTCTTATTGTTGAGCCAATAGCTGTAGGTAGTTACTGCTAGGGCGACAATAAGAGGGGCAAGCAAGGTACCCCAGAGTGTATGAAACAACTCCTCCAATATAACACCTCCTTTCTGGAGGTATTTTTATTATATCATTATGATATGTATCTTGGAGATTATTTAAGAATGGAATATATGATATGAGAAGAATTTTGCCTATACTTGCATTACTTATATTTATTAGTGGTTGTGGAGTAAATCAGAATACAAATAATAGTAATACAGAAAGCAATACTACGAGTTCTAGTACACCCTCTCAAGACAGTAGTAAAATGACTTATCAAGATAATCATTTAGTTGCCGCTAAGCAAGCTCTATCCTCTGGTGATTATGCTAAAGCCATCGAGGAGGCCACAGCCTCTATTAAAGATAACCCTAATAGTTCTGAAGCCTATTCTGTGCGAGGCTTTGCAATGGCTTTACATGGCGATACAGCTAAAGGATTAGCAGACACTAAAAAGGCATATGACTTAGATCCAAATAATGTAGCTAATTACTATAATATGGCCATGGTGTACAAGTTACAAGGTCAGTTAAACGATTCTAAACAATGGTTTGAAAAGGTATTAGAAAAGGACCCTAGTAATACTTGGTCCGTCTATGGTATTGCTACCATTTATGCAGACCAAGGGGATGATACTAAGGCCCTTGATTGGCTTGAAAAGGCGATTAACATTAATCCATCTGTAAAAGCTGTGGCCGCAGAACAAGACCATTTCGAGCGCTTTCACAATAATGCGCGATTTAAAACATTAGTTGGATTATAGATATGGATGTAAAACAGATGATTCGCCTTGTTATAAAGGTGACAGGATTTATATATTGGTTTGTTTTTTTCTATACCTTGGTGGTCTAATGGTCGTAGACTGGTCAGGGTTTATGTCCCAACATAATATAGAAACACCTCTATTCCTTACATATTTAGTATTTGTAGGTTGTTTTTGTAACTCCGTATATTATGCTGTACTGGAAGAAGCTGAATCCTAATGCGAAAGCCCCATTTTGGGGTGCGCCATCTTTCCGAATATATGGCGCGATTAGAAGATCGTCATAGTATATGGTTTGATGTATTATATGTACTAAAATTATTGCTCTATTTCGTAATAATTCTGTGGATGCTTTGTATCATATTACTCACCTTAGCAGTTATTGCATGGACCGTAGTTCTAATTTTACTAAGTAATTGATGGTGTAAATTTACATTGTTTTCTCTACTAATGCTTCTTGTAGAATTTGGGAGAAATTGATACCTTTCGCTAGTGCTCTATCGTTAAGCCATGCAGGAATTGTTAAGGTTTTCTTTACGGATTTACTATTTTTAGCTAAATCAATGTCTGTTTGTACTAGCGTAGGATAGGTTGTATTCGTACATGGTAAGTTGCGAATAGATGTAGGGGTTGGTAATCTTTCCCCGTCCTCTAAGGCTCCTAAAATATACAGTTCCATTGCTTCTTGTGCATTAGTTACAAGCTCTGTTAATGTTGAGCCCGTACTACTTGTATATGCTAAGTCTGGAAACTCAGCCCAGAAACCATCGGCGTCATCATGGATTATGGCAGGATATATAAATTTCATAAGTCCTCCTTATTTTAGTCCTGTTCTTTTCAAAATGGCATTTTAACAGTAGTTTAAGTAAATCTTTGTCCTTCATAGGCTCTCCTTTTATAGTAACACGTATATACGTGTAAAACAATTGATGGAAGTATTACTTATCTCATCTGCATTCTAGCACCGTTTTTAGCTATATAGTGGTGACCATTGGTCACCTAGGTTCCTATTAGTCACTTGACAATATAGTTTTAAAAATGAACAGTATGAATATAAATAAATCGAATGCTTAGTTGTAAATTGAAATTGAACACATAAAAAATCCATATTAGTACAAGTGATAAGATTAGAGTATCAAATTCGCAATCAATCACGAGGTACTAATATGGACTGCTCTAATCTTATCACATCATTGCGCACAAACAAACACTTAAATTTAGAGGAGCGCTTTTATCTTGAAAAACGCCTTCTTGCTGGTGATCCTATCAATACTATTGCCAAGGCATTAGGACGCTCTAGAACTACGATTTATGCTGAGAAAAAGCGTGGAACAGTGGTTCAAATTAAACAAAACAAGGCTGTTCTTATGTATATAGCAGATTGCGGTCAGCTTGCCTATGAAAGAACCCGCCAAGGTTCTTTTCAACACTTTGAAAAGCAGGTTCTATTGAGCCCTTTTTTTATCTTGGGTTGAAAAACAAGGTAAGAGTCGATAAATGGTCCTTAGATGCTGCTGTTGGCTACGCCTTACGTAAGGGTTTGTTTGTACGCAATGAAATGGTGTGTACTAAAACTTTATATAACTACCTTTACCAAGGCATTTTTAGGGTCTTAAACCAATGGATTTGCCTTTGTGTTATTCGCCATTCTCATAAGAAGCGACATAACAGGCAACACAAACGCAAGTTAGGTAAATCCATCGATCTGCGTGATGAATCTGTTGCTACCCGCGAAGAATTTGGTCATTGGGAGCTAGATACGGTCCGAGGAATAAAGAATAAAAGCGATGAAGTAATTGTTTCATTGTTAGAACGCAAGTCTCGCCTATATGTAGCCTTACGTTGTCTATCCGCTAAAGCTGTGGATGTAAAAAAATGACATTAGAAAATTGGTTGGAGTCTCTTAAGGCCGTTTCCGATGTATCCATGTTATGTAAAACTATTACGGCTGATAATGGCCGTGAATTTGCAGACATAAGTACATTAGAAACAGAGGATTTATCTATTTTCTTTGCTCACCCGTACTCGCCTGGAGAACGCGGTTCAAATGAACGACATAACGGACTATTACGCCGCTTTATCCCAAAAGGAACGCCCATAAAGGCTGTGTCAGAAGAAACGATTCAGCGGGCGTTACATTGGTGCAACAATTTACCCCGTAAGCTGTTGAATTACAAAACGCCTCAAGAAGTCTTCATTGAAGAAGTTAATAAAGTTATGGATTTACAGAGTGTTCAATTTCATATTGCAATTTAAGAAATAAATCGAATTAATAGGATAAGAAAATATTTGGATACATGTAAATGTAATAATGTAAAAAAAGCTGTATCAAATGTTGAGTGCATTTGATACAGCTTTTTAGTTGATAATATAGGATATACTTTACTTTTTTAGGCTAATGCGCGTTGTAATTTGGCTTGATAACGAGAATAATACTAATGCTATCCATATACAACCGAAGGCGATCATTTGTGGTGTGCCAAAGCTTTCACCAAAGTAGAAGATGGCCAAGAAAAAGCCCATAGTTGGAGAGAGGTATTGTAAGAATCCTAACACGTTAAGTGGCAATAAACGAGCCCCATATGAAAAAAGGATTAGGGGCACGGATGTAGTAAGGCCTGAACAAACGAGTAGTAGACCAGTGGGGGTCATGTTTTCAATAAAAGACCATGATGTAGTATCTACTGTTAGTACATACCATAGAGCTATAGGTGTAATAAGCCACGCCTCCAAGGCAATGCTCGAAAATGGATGGATGGTGAGTCGTTTTTTGACGGCTCCATAGAGGCTGAAAGTTACGGCTAGTGCAATGGAAACGGTCGGCAACGAGCCTAGCTCATAGGTCATGATAGATACGCCTAGCACGGCGATAGCGATGCTTAATTTTTGTGACCACAGCAAGGTTTCTTTATAGATGACGATACCTAGTAATACATTGAGTAGTGGATTGATATAGTATCCGAGGCTAGTATCGAGAACGTGTTGGTTGGTAACAGCCCAAATATAGGTGAACCAATTGATACTAATCAACATAGCAGCCAGTAATAATAGTCCTAATTGAGTAAGGTTGGTGCGTAAATAGTGGATATCGATGCGTAGTTGTTGGCGACCGGTGATGATAACAAGGAAAAACATCCAAACACCGGACCAGATGATGCGGTGTGATAGCACTGAAAAGGAAGAAACTTGATTAAGTAGTGCCCAATATAGGGGGAGTAATCCCCAGATTAAGCAACAGAGTAAAGTCGTACTGAGCCCTTTTTTGCTTATTTCATTCATGATGTAACCTCCTCGTATTGATAAAATCATTATATCATGCTGATAGCATGTATAGTGTTGATAATAGTAAACCTACTTTTAACCATTCAATGAATACTTAAAACAGAATTATGCATTTTAGTTATTGCACATGACTTTCAGTTATAACCTAAATTTGGTACTTATGATTAACTGTTATGTTCATTGACTTTGTGCATAATCTTACACTATATTGGACTTAGAACAACGAATATAGAGAATAGGTGTCACAAGACTTAATAGAGAAATCGGTAGAAGCCGATGCGGTCCCGCCACTGTAAGGACGAGCCTGCTTTCATTCATGTCACTGGAGAAATCTGGGAAGGCGAAAGCGAGGTGATGAGCCCGAGCCAGGAGAACTGCCTATTTGATAATCACCGTTATGTACCTACGAGCGATAGGAAGGGGATTGGGGTATGCTGGCTTCAGTGTTTTTTTGGTGTACCTTTCAATAAGAAACCTTACGTGTCACTTTTGGGTGGCACGTTTTTTGTTGCCCTTAAAAGTGGCTGTTTAGCATATGAATCAGGCTTTATAATTATTGAATTAATGGATACAGATTTGAGGTTGATGTAATCCAAGTATAGGAAAGCTCGAGTGATTCATAGATATAACATTTCGCAGGTACGGTGCGCTGTTTCTCGGTATGGTTTCGAGTTGAAAAGGAGGCACATATATGTCTGACAAAAAGACTTCGAAGGACGCAGAACGCGATCTATTAGCACCTGTATCCTTTGACGAATTTGAGAAACCTACGTATGAACAATGGCAGGCTGAAGTTGAAAAGGCGTTAAAAGGTGGCGACTTCCACAAGAAGATGTTCACTAAAACCTATGAAGGTATTACGTTGCAGCCAATTTACACACCTGCACTGCATGGAGAAAAAATTCCAAAAGGTGTATACCCTGGGGCAGGCGAGTTCCTACGTGGCACTAAGGCAAGTGGTTATATTAAAGAGTCTTGGGGCGTATCCCAGTACGTAGACGATTCCTTGCCTAAAGATGCCAATCATGCAAGTTTATACGAAATTGTAAAAGGCGGCACCATCCACAACATCCGACTTGATGAAGCGACGCGCCATGATCAAGATGTGCAAGTAGGCGCATCCGTTGGCGTTGGTGGTACATCTTTGTCCACCATGGATGACTGCAAACAATTAATCGAACGTTTCAATCTTAAAGAAAATCCTTTATACATTGAAACAGGTGCTTCTGCGGCTATCTTGCTCGGTATGCTGGCAGCCACTGTGAAAGGCTCTAAAAAACAAACAGCTGACTTGAAAGGTCTCGTTGGTGCAGACCCTGTTGGCGTTTGGGCTAAAGACGGTGCATTGCATATTTCCTTAGACACAGCCTTTGATGAAATGGCACATACTGTTGTGTGGGCTAAAGAACAAGCTCCAGAGCTTAAAACAGTACTCGTATCTGGCGATGTATACGCTAATGGCGGCGCTAACGATGTACAGGAAGTGGCTTACGCATTGGCAACAGCCGTTTGCTACGTGCGTCAATTGGCACAACGGAACATCGATATACACACCATCGCTAAGAGCATGATGTTCACATTCTCCATGGGTGCTAACTTCTTCATGGAAATCGCTAAATTGCGTGCGTTGCGCGTACTTTGGGCGCGCATCATGGAAGCTTTTGGTGCTGAAGAAGAGGACCGTGCTGTTCATGTACACGGCAGAACATCGGCTTTCACAAAAACTGTATACGACCCATATGTAAACTTGTTGCGTAATACAACACAAGCATTCTCTGGCGTCGTTGGCGGTTTGAACAGCCTTGAAGTATCCCCATTCGACCAACCAATTCGCAAAGCGGACGACTTCTCTCGCCGTATTGCTCGTAACATCCAAGTTATGTTGCAAACAGAATTTGAGTTGCGTCAACCGGTGGATCCTGTAGGCGGTTCTTGGTACGTGGAAACATTGGCTGCTGAATTATGCGAAAAAATCTGGGCTGAGTTCCAAACAATCGAATCTAAAGGTGGCATCGTGGCGGCTTTGAAAGAAGGCTATCCACAAGCTCAAGTTAAGGCTATTCTTGATGAACGCTTCAAAAACCTTGCATACCGCAGAGATGTGGCTGTAGGTAACAACATGTATGCGAACATGACAGAAGAGCTATTAGATCCTAAACCAGAAAATCAAGAAACATTGCGTCAAAAACGTGTTGCTCACATAGAAGAATACTTGGCAAGTGCGGAGCCAGATGCTATTACTAAAGCACAGGCTACCCTAGAAGCAGGTACGACAGAGCCTGGCGCTTTGATTGGTCTCATCGAGCTTGGGGCGTTGCAAAAATTGACGATCCGTCAAATCCGTAAGTCTTTAGACGCTGGCGATATTTCTTCTGAAACGATCGAACCAATTACGGCTCATCGCTGGACTGAACAATTTGAAGCACTTCGCATGCGCACTGAAAACTATAAACAACGTACGAAAGATAATGTGAAGGTATTCTTGGCTAATATGGGGCCAATTCCTCAACACAAACCTCGTGCGGACTTCTCCACAGGCTTCTTCGAAGTAGGTGCTTTTGAAGTGATTAAAAATGACGGCCATGAAACTACGGCTGATGCTGCGAAGGCTGCTCGTGAAAGTGGTGCTGATGTTGTGGTTATCTGTTCCACAGATGATACATATCCAGAATTAGTACCGCCACTAGCGAAAGAATTGAAAGAAACTATGCCGAATGTAACGGTTATCTTGGCAGGGGCACCGCCTAAGGATCTCGAGCCTGTATACCGTGAAGCTGGCGTAGACGACTTCATTTCTGTTCGTGCAAATTGTTACGAAATCTTGAATACATTACAAGATAAGAAAGGGATGTGAGCTCATGTTTAAAAATCCAGACTTCTCCTCTCTTGGCTTGGGAACGCAGTCACCGACATCTCGCGATGCATGGCTTGCTGAACTTCAAAAAGAAACAGGAAAAAGCTTGAAGATTTATATAATACAACAATGGAGCAAATCCAAGTAAAACCTCTCTACACAGAGATGGATTATGAAGGGATGACACACCTTGACTATATGGCTGGTGTACCTCCATTCTTGCGTGGACCTTATTCCACAATGTACGTAACTCGTCCTTGGACAGTACGTCAGTACGCTGGTTTCTCCACTGCGGAAGAATCCAATGCGTTCTATCGTCGTAACTTGGCAGCGGGCCAAAAAGGTTTGTCTATCGCCTTTGACCTTGCCACACACCGTGGTTATGACTCCGACCATGCTCGCGTAGTGGGCGACGTTGGTAAAGCGGGCGTTGCGGTAGACTCCATCCTCGACATGGAAATTCTATTCTCCGGTATTCCTCTTGACCAAATGTCCGTATCTATGACAATGAACGGCGCCGTATTGCCTGTTATGGCGTTCTACATCCTAGCTGGTGAAGAACAAGGCGTTGATAAAAAGGTTATGGCTGGTACAATCCAAAATGATATCTTGAAAGAGTTCATGGTACGTAATACCTATATTTACCCTCCAGCTACGTCCATGCGCATCATCGGCGATATCTTTGCGTATACATCCCAGTACATGCCTAAGTTCAATAGTATCTCCATTTCTGGCTACCATATGCAAGAAGCGGGCGCTACTGCGGACATCGAGTTAGGTTACACATTGGCCGACGGCCTTGAATACATCCGCACAGGTGTAAATGCAGGCCTTCACGTAGATAAATTCGCCCCACGGTTGTCCTTCTTCTGGGCAATCGGTAAAAACTACTTCATGGAAGTGGCAAAAATGCGTGCGGCTCGCATGTTGTGGGCTAAGATTATTAATAGCTTCGGCTCTGAAAATCCTAAATCCATGGCACTTCGTACACATAGCCAAACCTCTGGTTGGTCCTTAACAGAACAAGATCCGTTCAACAACGTAGCTCGTACATGTATGGAAGCGATGGGTGCCGCTTTGGGCCATACTCAATCCCTACATACAAATGCGCTTGACGAAGCTATTGCGTTGCCTACGGACTTCTCTGCACGTATTGCTCGTAATACTCAGCTTTACATCCAAGACGAAACTAAAGTATGTAAAGTTATCGATCCATGGGGCGGCTCCTATTATGTAGAAGCATTGACTGATGAATTGATCCGTCGCGCTTGGGGTCATATCCAAGAAATCGAATCCCTTGGCGGTATGGCGAAAGCGATTGATACAGGTCTTCCTAAGATGCGTATCGAAGAAGCTGCGGCTCGTCGCCAAGCTCGTATCGACTCTGGTCGTGAAGCAATCATCGGTATCAACAAATACCGTCTAGATAAAGAAGATCCATTAGATATCCTCGACGTAGATAATACAGCTGTACGAGAAGCGCAAATTCGTCGTCTCGAACAATTGCGTGCTAACCGTGACGAAGATAAGGTTCAATCCTGTCTCGAAGCGATTACAAATGCTACAGAATCTGGGGAAGGCAACTTGCTTGCTCTTGCACTTGAAGCCGCTCGTGCTCGTGCATCCTTAGGTGAAATTTCCTTTGCTGTTGAAAGTATGTGGTCGTCATAAAGCGGTTATCCGCTCTATTTCCGGCGTATACTCCAGCGAATATGAAGATGATGATGTAATCAAGGAAGTTCGCCAAATGGCTGATGATTTCGAAGAACTCGAAGGTCGTCGTCCTCGTATCATGATTGCTAAGATGGGTCAAGACGGTCATGACCGCGGTGCTAAAGTTATTGCTACATCCTTCGCAGATATGGGCTTTGACGTAGATATCGGACCTTTGTTCCAAACTCCAGAAGAAACAGCACAAGACGCTGTGGATAATGACGTTCACATCGTTGGCTTCAGTTCTCTTGCGGCAGGTCACAAAACATTGTTACCTCAACTTGTAGAAGAACTCAACAAGCGAGGTCGTGGAGATATTTTAGTTGCCATCGGCGGCGTAATCCCTGCTCAGGACTATGAGTTCCTACGCGAACATGGCGCAGTGGCTATCTTTGGCCCTGGTACAGTTTTGCCAGTAGCGGCGAAAAAATTACTAGAAACATTGACTAGCCACGTTCAAGAAGAATCTGATGACTGATACCTATCGTCCCGATTGGGTGCCAGAAGATGCGAAAAAAGATGATACCTTTGCGTGTCACGTGATGAAAGGCGTCAAGGAAATGCACGACGGCCTCTTGTCTAGCTCCGCTCATCTGGCTCCGTCGGTACGTCCCGTACAGCGGCGAAAGAAGTTAACTGTCGCTGATTATGTACGCGGTATCGAGCAGGGGGACCGCGTTATACTTTCACGGGCTATCACATTAGTAGAAAGTAATAATAAGGACCATTTCAAACTAGCTCAACAAGTATTGCAAGCCGTATTGCCTCGTACGGGCAAGGCGTTGCGCATCGGTATTACTGGTGTGCCTGGGGCCGGTAAAAGTACATTTATTGAAGCCTTTGGTAACATGCTCATTGAAGCTGGTTACAAGGTTGCCGTACTTGCTGTAGACCCTACGAGCCAAGTCACAAAAGGCAGTATTTTGGGCGATAAAACGCGGATGGAAACGTTGACGAAACATCCTGAAGCGTATATCCGTCCATCGCCGGCTGGTGGTACACTAGGCGGTGTGGCTCGTAAAAGTAGAGAAACCATGCTACTTTGCGAGGCTGCTGGGTACGATATTATTCTCGTCGAAACCGTTGGGGTTGGGCAAAGCGAAGTTACTGTGCGCTCCATGGTAGACTTCTTTATGCTCATCGTCTTAACTGGTGCAGGCGATGAATTACAAGGCATCAAAAAAGGCGTTATGGAGCTGGCTGATGCTATTGTGGTCAATAAGGCTGATGGGGACAACCTCAAGCGTGCTCTCATCGCTCGTAGCGATTACGATCGGATGTTACATTACATTCGTCCAGCTACGGAAATGGAAGACCCAAGCTTACACATGTTCAGCCGTTACGAAGGATGGTCTCGACGAATTGTGGGATGTGATCCAAGAATTTGCTGAACAAGGTAAAGAAAATGGGGTATTCTTAAAACGACGTCAAGAACAATCCCTCCGTTGGGTACGTGATATGATTGACGAACATTTGCACAACCTATTCTTTAACAATGTAGTCATTCAAGGTCGTATGGGCGAAGTTGAAAATGCTGTCTTAGACGGTGAGATGAGTGAATCTCAAGCCGTAGAAGAATTAATTACAATCTTTGATAAGTCCTTACGATAACATAAAAGGCATAGTATCAATGTTCCTGTTGCGTTCTGCTCAATAGGCATTGTATACTATGCCTTTTTCTGTATTTTAATACTTAATTTATTAGTTTATCCATACATTTATTTTAATGAATAATTGCTATTGGTTAGCTAATGAAAGTTAGATAATCTATAAGTTTATCTTTTTAAAATACTAAAGTCGGTGTATAATTAAAGTATACTCACCGTTTAATGTTAAGAGGGGGGACATTCAAATGAACAAAAAACTGTTATTACCAATTGGTGTAGTCATTCTGATTATTGGTATTGCCATTTTATTGTTAAATCCAGATCCAGCGGCGGCTAATTTGGAAATTGCAAGAAATGCGACTAATGCGCAAGCAGCGGCTAAGGCTATTTCTGCGAATAACCAATCTTACACCTTGTGGTATTCTATCGGTATGTTCTGTAGCGGTTTAGGATTGGCTTTAGGTGTAGGTGGCTTCATCGTAAACATCATTAAAAAAGACTAATCACGTTCAGAGGCTAATCAAGTTCAGAGGCTAACGATTTAAAAAATTAACGATGTAAAAGGCTGTACTAGAATGGTAATCATTTTAGTACAGCCTTTTTATATACTTTTAATCCTTAATTTATGTGGCTTTTACGTCGCATATCTTATTTTTTGATAGGGGAAATCGTGGTATAATTAACCCTAATAGAGCCTAAAGGGTAGAAGGCTTTTGGAGGTTAGTATGAGTAGTATAGCGCATTTATTTGTAGCTGGTGGGTTTGTTATGTATCCACTAGTGATTTTTTTGCTTTTCGCTTTGATGATCGGTATTGAGCGTATCGTGTTATATCGCAAGTTTACTAAGGACTTGCGTCGTTTTAATAAGGTGTTAGAGAAGAACCAATCTTGGGTTATGTTACCAAGTGTTCTAGAACGCGACACAGAAGAGCTTGGCTCTTTATTTGCTCGCGCTATGCGCAGTGCAAAGAACTATAATGGTTTAGAAAACCGTTTACAAGACGTAGTATCTTACGCCGATGAGCGTTTAAACGCGGCCTTAGCTGGCTCAGCATGATTGTAACGATGGCACCGTTGTTAGGGCTGTTGGGGACAGTGCTAGGTATGATTCGCGCCTTCGCAGTAGTAGGCGGTGATATTGGAGCGCCTACCATCATTACAGGCGGTGTATCTGAAGCCTTAGTGGCAACGGCTACAGGCTTGACTGTAGCGATTATCGCGCTTGGCTTTCACAGTTACTGTGCAGCAAAGGTAAACGATTCTATTACTACATTAGAGCATGAGTGCGGCAACATCCTCGATGCGTACAACGAGGAACATGATATATGAGACGGCGCACATTAGGGGTTAAAAAAGAACCGACCATCATGATTATCCCCATGATTGATATCGTATTTTTCTTATTGGTATTCTTCATGGTGGGCACGCTGTACATGAATACAGAGCAACAAATTCCGCTCAATTTGCCATCTGCATCGACATCTACAGCAAAATCTATTGAGCCTATTACGATTACGCTCACCACAACGCACACGCTATATATCGATAATCAGGAAATCTCTTCCGACCGCTTGGCCGAAGAGGTACAATCTATCGTGAAACAAGCACCTCGACAAGCTTTTGTCATTCGCGCATCTAAGGATGTTTACTACAGCGAGGTTATCGCCCTATTGGACATGCTCAATGTAAATGGCGCTAAGTATATTAGCGTCGCTACGGAACGGAAGTGATTCTATGTTTGAATCGCATTATTTGAAACCGTTTATGGTGTCCTTGGGAATTACAATTATCCTCATCTCTGGTATGGGCCTTTCTTTGCGTGGGATGGCTGGTACTGGGCCTACCCATGATGCGGCGGAAATTAGTTTTAATTTGCCTGATGATGGTGAAAGCGATACAGGGGTTGAGACTGTTGATACTGCACCGAAACCAGTGGAAGATCCTATGGAAAAACCACAGAATGTAACTCCAGAAGGCGCGGCACCTAAGGCGAATTCTTTGGTGGATGAGCGCAAGCCAGAGGAGGAACGTACTAAAGCGTTAAGTGAAAGTACAGCAGCATCTAGTGTACGCCGAGAATGGGCCGTTCCAAAGGCTATTGAATCGGAAACGAGTAGCAGTGAACAAGCTGTAGTTACGCACGGGGCAGATTCTAAAGATGGAAAATCTTCTAAGAATAGTAAAGCGCCTATTGGAAAAGAGCTGACATCGGATCCGAATGCAACTGGAAATGGATTGCTTGAATCTAGTGACTTATCCTTCTTATCTGATTTGGCATTGAGTCTATTGACGCCAGGACAACAAGCGCTTTTACAAAAACCAGATATTAATCCTCATGACTATTTACGGACTGTGCAAGAACAGGGGCGAGCATCTGTCGTAACAGGCAAGGTGGTAGTACGAGTTAACTTTGATGTTAACGGCAATGTCATTGTTGGCGAACATACGCCACTGATCGTGGACGATGTACCACCAGCTGTACGAGACGAAGCACTGCGCATCATCAAAAGCAGTGGATCTATCGTTAATCGACGGGGTGAACCTGTTTACTTAGCGGTTCCCGTTATTCTAGGACAATAAAGAGGCATATCTCATACAAATGTATGTAAGATATGCCTCTTTTGTTATGTTTGTATTAGTCTTGATTAGTAAGCATTGCCTTAGTGGAGTTGAATACCGCAAGGTATACGATGGCCCCACCGATGAACAAGGTGGCCTGCATTGGTGTACTAAACTGATTTGCACGCCATAACGCTAAAGCGTAGAAGAAAATAGTAATCAACATAATGAGATAAGCGATGATAACGCGTACATTTGTATGTACCGCCAAAGAGGTAGTGATGCGGGATTTGTTCATTACTACATAAATCAAGGATACTACGATGTTTACAGCGTATATAGAGACGATAAAATTGTAATCAAGCTCGCCGAATAGTACTACCGCTAAGCCGATAAAGCTGAGTAGAAAGAATAGTCTTAATATAATGCCTGCTGTATTAGATTCATTGCGCTGTGCACGACGCTCTTTTCGATTTAAATTTGCCATGAAAGCCTCCCAGTAATGATATACAAGTCCCTGTATATTTCAGATAGCTCTAGTATATCATTTTATTCGTGTAAATACATAGAGATAGTATTAATATAACTAAATTCTTATAGTTACTGCATCTGCTATAAATAATTGATTACAAACGAATAGGAAATCGCCAAGAAATACGAACAATTAGTAAATTTAATATAATTATCATTCGGGAAATGTGTTGGCCTTTCGTTGAATGGAGCTTTCACATATGGTACAATAATCCTATAAATCTAGCTTTTATCATGCAAAGGAGACATCATGATACCACGTTATACACGAGAAGAAATGGGCCATATTTGGAGCGAGCGCAACGAGTTCGACACAATGTTATTGGTGGAGATCCTCGCATCCGAGGCGCAAGCTGAATTGGGCATTATCCCTAAAGAAGCGGCAAAAACAATTCGCGAAAAAGCCGATTTCGACGTTGAGCGCATTCATGAAATCGAAAAAGAAACAAATCACGATATCATTTCCTTCGTAACAGCAGTAGGCGAATACGTAGGTCCTGAAGCGGCTAAATATATCCATCTTGGTCTTACATCTACAGATGTTAAAGATACAGCGCTTGGTTACATGATGAAACAAGCGTGCGACATTTTGATTGCTGACTTGAAACGCTTGCACGAAGTATTGCGTCGTCGGGCAGCTGAATTCAAATACACACTATGATTGGCCGTACTCACGGTATCCACGGTGAACCAACTACATTTGGCTTGAAATTGGCGTTATGGATGGCTGAAGTAGAACGCGATATTGAACGCATGGAGCATGCTCGTAAAAGCGTAGCTGTTGGTAAATTGTCCGGTGCTGTTGGTACGTACTCCAACATCGATCCATTCGTAGAACAATATGTATGCGAAAAATTAGGTCTTGAACCTGTTAAAATCGCTACGCAAGTCGTACAACGTGACCGTCACGCTGAATTATTGTCCACAATCGCTGTTGTAGGCGGCACATTAGATAAAATCGGCAAAGAAATTCGTCACCTACAACGTACAGAAGTGCGCGAAGCGGAAGAATATTTCAGCCCTAAACAAAAGGGTTCCTCTGCGATGCCACATAAACGCAATCCTATTACTTGTGAAAGAATCTGCGGTATGGCGCGCTTGCTTCGCGGCTATGCTCAATCTGCTTTCGAAGACCAAGCTTTGTGGCATGAACGCGATATTTCCCACAGCTCTGTAGAACGGGTAATCTTGCCAGATGCAACAATTGCGTTGAACTATATGCTTCATTTAACAATCCGCACCATCGATAAATTGTTGGTATATCCTGAAACAATGCTTAAAAACCTTAACCTTACAGGTGGCCTTGTATTCAGCCAAACAATTTTGACTCACCTTGTAGACAAAGGGGCAGTGCGTGACGAAGCATACCGTTGGGTTCAAAAATATGCTATGGAACGCTGGCTCGAAGGCAAAGATTTCGCTACAGGTCTTAAATCTGATGAAAACATCAAGAAATACATGACTGCTGAAGAAATCGATGCATGTTTCGATCCACATAAATTGTTGAAACATGTTGATACAATCATGGCTCGCTTTGGCCTATAATTGTAGGGTACTTCCCATATAACATATGAAAGACTAGGGTAGGTATAGACCAACAAGCCTATGGTACATGCATTAGGTGTTGGCTATATCTACTCTTTTTATTTTGAATGTAATCTGTTATTTACACTATTTTGCGCACAATTATGAGCTAGTTTCCTCGTGAGTATCTCTGTATCTTAGGAAAAATTAGCTATTTTATTAGGAGGTTATATGAAACGTATTATACGAAAGTACGGACCGCCTATTTCATTGCATTAATGACTTTGGACAAGGGTCGTTGGCCGCATTGATTCCGTTCTTTATTGCTAACTTTGGCCTTAATTACTACCAATCGGCTACCATTATTTTCTGTAACACCGTCGTGGCCTCTATTGCGCAGCCTGCATTGGGCTACGTGGCCGACCGGTGGCGCGTACCTTGGTTCATTCCTGCAGGCTTTACGGTGACTCTCGTGTCTATTAGTACTATGGCGCTAGCTACGAGCTATGAAATGATTCTAGCTTTGTCACTTTTAGCCGGCGTAGGGGCGGCACTATTCCATCCTGAGGCGGCCCTCCTTGTGAATCGTACACAATCTCATGAAATCGGCAACGCCATGGGCCGTTTTGCAGTGGGCGGTAGTGCGGGCTTTGCATTGGGACCTCTCATCGCAGGTGGTGTCTACGTCTTTGGCGCTCATTTCCTTTGGGTGTTTACCGCTATTGCTTTGCTCGGTGTATTGCTATATCTCTATGCCTTTACGGGCGAGGCTGATACGACTAATGCAGGTGAAAGTAAAAGCTCTGCTACATCTACTCATACGGGTACGAATGATTGGGCGAGCTTCGGTAAGCTATTCTTTGTAATCGCTTCACGATCTATATTGTTCTCAGTACTATCAATCTTTATTCCTATCCTGTACATTACCGTTATTAACGGCGAAGCCAGCGCCTCTAGCTTGGCTCTAACCATGTACTTTGCAATGGGAGCAGTCCTTACCTATATGGGAGGGGCTTTATCCGATAAATTAGGCTTCCTTAAAACGGTGCGCTTAGGTAATCTTATCTTCTTGCCATCCGTTTTAGTATTTATCTTTGTACCAAATATATGGGGCTTCTTCGGTGCTATGATACCGATGGCCTTTGGCGTATTCTCACAATATGGACCCATTACCGTACTCGGTCAAAAATACCTTGCTAAAAACGCAGGCTTTGCTTCAGGCGTTACATTAGGCCTTGGCATTACATTAGGAGGCCTTGTAGCACCTTATATCGGACACTTGGCAGATATCTATGACGTGCAAACCGCTTTGATGACCTTGATACCTGTAGGACTTATGGGGCTCCTAATGAGCCTATGGCTTAAAGAACCGAAGTAATACTAGTATAATAAAAAGAATAAAAAAACATAGAGATTTCGACTAACTAAAAATAGAATATTTTGATTAGATAAAATGTCAATAAATGGGAGGTGACTAATGGTCACCTCCCATTTCTTTACTTTTAAGAGACTAGATACTTATATTGGATATAGTAAGACTTTAAATTTCTATATCTCTATATCTTTACTGAATATATGTTTTAACATATAATTTAAGTAAAGATTTCTTCTAGTACTAGGAGGAATATGATGGATACGTTTTCTGTTGTTTTTTATGAAACTCTAAGTGGAGAAAAGCCAGCAAAAGTATTCTTAAATGAACTTTCAGATAAGCAACGGGCTAAAACAATTCGAGATCTAAAGATACTTGAATTATATGGTAATCGTTTGAGAGAACCTCAGTCTAAACATTTAGAGGATGGTATTTATGAGTTGCGAACGAAGCAAGGGTCCAATATTTCTCGGATATTATATTTTTTCTTTGTAGGCAGACAAATTGTATTAACAAATGGTTTTGTAAAAAAATCTATGAAAACACCGAAGAATGCTATTGAATTAGCTGTTAGATATAAGAATGATTATATTGAGAGGTATACATAATATGGAAACGTTAGATCAATATTTAGAGAAACAATTAAAAAATCCGAAGTTTAAAAAAGAGTGGGATGAGTTAGAGGATGAATATCAAATCATTCAGAATATTGTAGAGGCTCGTCTCGCAGCTCATATGACGCAGATGCAGTTGTCTGAATTAACAGGCATTACTCAGTCTGATATTAGTAAGATTGAAAATGGTAATGGAAATCCTTCATTGAAAACCTTGCAGAAAATAGCGCGTGCTTTTGGGAAGAAACTCAAGATTGAATTTGTATAAATACTTTCACAGAGTCCGAACATTGTTGTATAATGATAATGAATTATTTCGACTTTCACATGGAGGATATAGATATGGCAACAAGTATGGTTATCGGCACTCAATGGGGTGACGAGGGTAAAGGTAAGATCGTTGACTGGATCGCGGAACGTGCAGACGTTGTAGTGCGCAGTCAAGGTGGTAATAACGCAGGTCATACTGTTGTAGTAGATGACAAAGCATTTGCGCTTCGCCTCTTGCCAAGCGGCATCTTGTACGATAACAAACAAAATATTGTTGGTACTGGTGTTGTTATCGACCCTAAAGTTTTGTTACAAGAAATTGAAGGTCTCGAAAAACAAGGCAAATCTGCTAAAACCCTTCAAATTTCTGACCGTGCGCATGTTATCATGCCATATCATATCGCTTTAGATAATGCAGAGGAAGCATCTAAAGGTGATGCTAAAATCGGTACTACTAAAAATGGTATCGGTCCTTGCTATGCGGATAAAATCAATCGTGTTGGTATTCGTATGTGCGATTTGTACGATCTTGAAACATTTAAAGAAAAATTGGCGTATAACGTAGAATTCAAAAATAAAATTCTTACTAAAGTATACGAAGCAGAAGGCGTTAACTACGATGAAATCTTAGCGGACTACATCAAATACGCTGAAGCTTTGAAACCATATGTAACAGACACTAACATTGCTGTTCTTAAAGCAGTTCAGGAGGATAAAAAAGTATTGTTTGAAGGCGCGCAAGCAACTATGCTTGACCTTGATCATGGTACATATCCATTCGTAACATCTTCTCATCCAATTGCAGGTGGTGCTTCCACAGGTGCTGGTGTAGGTCCTAACTACTTGAAAAATATCTTCGGCGTAGTAAAAGCTTATGCAACACGTGTTGGTGCAGGGCCATTCCCTACGGAGCTTCTTGACGAAACTGGCGAAAACCTTCGTAAACTTGGTCATGAGTTCGGTACTGTAACTGGTCGTCCTCGTCGTTGCGGTTGGTTAGACCTTATGGTTGTAAAATACGCTGCAGGCCTTAACAGCTTAGATTACCTTGCGATCACTCGTTTAGATATTCTTGATACGTTTAAAGAATTAAAAATCTGCGTAGGTTACAAATTGAATGGTAAAGATGTAGAAGGCTTCCCAGCTAACTTGAAAGATCTTGAAGCATGCGAAGCAGTGTACGAAACATTGCCAGGTTGGGAAACTGATATCTCTGGTATCCGTAAATATGAAGAACTTCCAGAAAATGCTCGCAAATATGTAGAACGCATTGCAGAAGTAACAGGCGTACCTTTGGGTATCGTATCCGTTGGCCCTAACCGCAGCCAAACTATCGACTTAGTAAACGTATTCTAAGCTATACTAATTTGACATAATATAAATGATTACATTCGATAATGTCGATGTAGTAGTATAATTGCTAAAATTTTACTGCTATGCAATCGGTTTATAGAATTATACAGATAAGGCTCCTCTAAGAGGAGCCTTTTGTAATGAAAATGATTTAGACTACAAAAAAAGTATAATACATCTAATCCTTTTCGGTTGCTAATGCAGTGCGGTATATCGAAGTATGCTATAAGGTTATCGAAAAAAATGTGTATATCGAAAAATTCTATAGAATAAAAATTGTACAAAAATCTTTATATATACTGTTTTAATGTATAACTAAATAAATCTATGAGATGAAAAATTTATTTAAAAATATTCAAGATATACAGCCTGTGGCGTGCTTAAATGAGTTTATAATGTGATAAAAATTACTCATTTATTTAAAAATGATATTCATAATAAATTATTAAGATACAAATATAAAGAAAAAAATAGATTTACTTTAAGAAATAGTATATAATAGAGTCAAGGAAGTAGATTGATATTTTTTGATACGGATTTGAGGAGTTAAAGATATGGTTGAAGTTTCTTATGAACGTTTAGCTACGATTTTCAAGGCATTAAGCGATGAAACAAGATTACACATCATCGATATGTTGTCTTGCAATGAATTATGTGCAGCTGATATTTTAGCTAGCTTCAATTTGTCTCAATCTACGTTGAGTTACCACATGAAAATCTTAATTGATGCAGGTGTAGTTAACTCTCAACGTAATGGCTTATGGACTCGTTATTCCATTAATGAAGCTACATTTGGCGATATTTTAGAGATCATCCCTGAATTATATAAATCTAAGGATGAGTGTATTTGCGCACAAATTAAATACTGCCGTATTTCTGAGCACGAAAAAGAAGCGTAACAATGAGACGATGGATTATGCATGTTGATATGGATGCATTCTTCGCATCCATCGAACAACTGGATCATCCAGAATATAAAGGCCACCCCGTAATTGTGGGTGGTCTTTCTTCACGTGGCGTTGTTGCTACCTGTTCCTATGAGGCACGCAAATTTGGTGTTCATTCGGCTATGCCTATTTCACGGGCTAAAAAACTTTGTCCCGATGGTATCTACGTATATCCACGGATGGACCGTTATAAAGAGGTATCGGAACAGATTTTTTCCATTATGAAAGAATTCACGCCTCGCATTGAGCCACTATCTATCGACGAAGCCTTTCTCGAGGTTAGCGGTATGTCTACCATGTACAGTGGTCCTAAAGCACTTGGCCGTGCTATTAAAGACCGTGTATTTGAGGAAACGGGACTCATCATCTCTGCCGGGCTAGCACCGAACAAATTCCTTGCCAAATTGGCGTCCGATTTAGATAAGCCCGATGGCCTTGTGGTCATACCTTATGGCCGAGAAAAAGAAATCTTAGCTCCTTTGCCGATTAAACGCATTTGGGGCGTAGGTCCTCGTACAGAAAAAATCTTGAAAAATGGGGGCTTTCACTTGATGCGTCATATTCAAGCGTTGCCTGATGAAAGCAGTTTAATTCCCCTCGTTGGCAATCAGGCGCGCCGCATATGGGAACTGGCGAACGGGATTGACGATAGACCGGTGGAGACGGATCGCAAAATACAGTCTATCGGAGCTGAAGAAACCTACGAAGAAGATTTAACGGATGGCAGTGCCATTGAACTAGAGTTTAGATACTTTGCAAACCGCTTATCAAAACGATTGAGAAAACGTAACCTGTTAGGTCACACCGTGTCCATTAAGGTTCGTTATGATGATTTCACCACCGTATCCCGCCAAAAGCGGTTAGATACGCCATCAGATCATGAGCATGTGTTTTTTGAAACCGCATTGCTTTTGTGGAATAAACTGATGCAAGATAAGACGAGTAAGAAACCTAAAGGAAAAGCAAAAGAGCTTGAATCCTTAGGTGCTACAACTAAGGTACAGGCTAAAGCCTTTACGTATTCTTCTGAGGAAACCCGGTGGATAGATCCTCCTGGTCCTATACGACTATTAGGTCTCACCGTAAGTGGCCTCGACGAAGAGGTACCTATGCAAGATAGCCTCTTTGAGTCACCACAGGATGAAACAGAAGATAAGCTAGCTAGCGTGTTAGATTCGTTAGAGTCTAAATTTGGGGAGACCGTCATCATGAGTGGGGCGCTGTGGCAGCGCTTTCACGGAGACAATGGAACGCGTCGAAACGATCAGAACTGAAATCTGCAGTAGATGCTCGTGGAGATGCACCATCTAATACGGTAGATGATATACCGTCTAATACGGCTGATGATACATCCGCCAATGTGGACGCAGAAACTACTGAGAAGAAGGAACCAAAAAAATTCTGATGAACTCATATTGAATACTTTCACTAATATAATTGTTCATGTTACAATATGGATATAGTGTTTAAAAATTACCGCAAGAGAGGTATAGATATGAGTTTATTTCGTGTAGCCATCCATTATGGCATCAACAGCAATGGCTTCTTGTCCTATGACACAGAAGCAAAAACAGTGTCCGTAGATTTACCTGAACAAGAGTGGGTTGATAAGGTTATCGCTTACTTGAACGACGAACATGCCATCGAGCATGCTACAGGTCTTGATACATATGAACGCTTGACTGTAAAACCATTAGAATCTTTAGATAACTTAAAATTAGCTTTAACACGCATGTGGGAAGCTATCGACGTACAAGTCGACTGGAGCCGTCCAGCGTAAACAAAAGGACATAAACAAAATGCACCTTGTATCCTATTATCGTAGGAACAAGGTGTTTTTTGGCTTATAGGACAAAAAGTGTGTGTGAAAACCCTTATAACACTAGATATTTACTAGTGTTATAAGGGTTTAATCTTTTTCTGGAGAAGTTTGAGGGTGGACAAAAAGTGTGGGTGAAAACATCAATTACCCCTTGTAATTACTGACTAAAATGAGGTTATATCTTCCTATATATAAACAAATATGGAGGAAGAGTTTATGCGACAAATAAAATGTCCTGATTGTAATGAAACATGTATTAAACACGGTGTTTTAAAATCTGGTTCTCAGCGTTGGTTTTGCAAAACATTGTAAAGGTGGCATTTACCGTTAAAATTAATAATTTAAGTAAAGAGTTAAAGCCTATTCTTGAATTGGTTATTCAGCACCAATATTCAAGCTGATATGCCTGGTAAAGGTCGTACATTCAGGCGTAAAACCGCTAAATTTTGGTCCATATGGCCATTGCCACCAAAAGTGGAAGAAGTACATGATGTGGTATATCTTGATGGAATTTACTTAGCTAGGAATTTATGTGTGTTGATTTGTTGCAATGATACTCATGTTCTAGGATGGTATGTAGCGGTGGCTTGCCTTGGTGGTAGCCTTTGCGTAGGTTCTGTAGTACAGGCGGACTCTCCATCGACGGTGAAAGCAAGTAGCATAGTTCCTACTACTGTTACGACTCAGGCGGAACAGGCAGCGCTCAAGCAAAAACAGCAGTACCAAGCTGATACTGAGACGATGGGGCTGTTATGGATGCGCACTTCTGCGGAGTACAGAGCACTGGCATATCAGGGGTATAATGTGGCGCTGAATCTTGTTAAAATGGCTGTTGCAGATCCATCTCATCAGAGAAAGCCTTTAGCTATCGTTCTTGATGCGGATGAAACAGTAGTAGATAATACAAAACTGATGGGTGAAAGCATCGCTAACGGCAATGGTCGATTCGATGCTCCTTGGTGGCGCGCGGCGGTCCATAAAGGCGAATCTCGTGCTATGCCAGGTGCCGTTGAGTTTTTAAACGAAGTACATAAACAAGGTGTAGAAATTTTCTACGTATCAAATCGTTACGCCCCAGTAAACCTTGATGTAACGATACAGAACTTTAAAGAATTAGGCTTCCCATCTGTTGATAAAGACCATGTACTACTATTCGAAAAAGACTCTGACAAACAACCTCGCTTTGATATGATTGCTAAAAAATATTATGTTGTTCTATACATGGGCGATAACGCTGGTGATTTCCCGATTGGCACAAAAGGTAAGACATTAGCTGAAAGAAATGGCATCATCGATGCACACAAAGAAGACTTTGGTACTACCTTTGTGGTATTTCCAAACCCTGCTTACGGATCTTGGGTAAGTGCATTAGCTAAAGGCTACCAAAACCTCAGCCCAGAAGAACAAAAACAAGTAAATAACCAATACCTACAACAATAAGGGCGCCTTGCGTATACTTTATTAAAAACGATATAATAAAGTATACATGCGTCTATAGCTCAGTAGGATAGAGCAGCAGTTTCCTAAACTGCGTGTCACTGGTTCGATTCCGGTTAGGCGCACCAGTATAGAAAAGAAGGTATACAGCTTTTATAAGCCGTATACCTTCTTTTTGTATTATCTTGCAATTCTTATGAACTAGAATTATAATATTAGAGTAATATTCATATTTTATTCATATTTTGACAATGAATAGTGTATAGAGGGGTACAATAAGATTCAGGTTCCATTAGATAGCTTTGAATCTTTTTTTAGGTTTATTGTTTGTGTTGTCTTAAAAGGGGGAAACCAAATGAAAAAAGAATTACTGTTAACGGCTATGATTACCGCAAGTATTACTACAACATCGTTTGCAGCATCCAATTTAGATATTAGTGCTACAACTGCTGCGCCACTAAGCATGAAAAATTCTATTGCTTATGGTGGAAATAACAAAGTTGAGAATGGTATGTTCTCCCCTGTAAATAATATATTGCTCGGTGGTGACAATAATACAGTTCGACCTTCTGCTTCTAATAGTATTACTTCTGGTACTAATAATACTGCATCTGGTCCGGGCAGTATCGTAGCAGGTTGGTATAATACAAACTCTGCTACTCACAGCTTGGTAGTAGGTACTAGCAATAATGTTGGTGGTACTAATAATATCGTAGGCGGCTTTGGCCATGCCAATAATGACAATGCGATTAATTCTTTATTAGTTGGTTCATATAATAGTATTGACGGACATGACTCTGTGACTTTAGGTAAGAATAATACCATTAAAGGTAATAATGCTTTGGTAGGTGGTACTGGTGCTAAGGTTCAAGGTAATAATGCTATCGCCTTTGGTGATACTGCGAAAGCAACATCCGATGATGCGTATGCCATTGGTCGTAAAGCAGAAGCAACTGCTCAAAATACTGTTGCTATTGGTAATAATGCAAAGGCTAATAACATTATGGGCACAGCGATTGGCTATAATGCAAAAGCAAAAAATGATTACGCTACAGCAGTAGGTTATAGCTCCACAGGTTCTGGTAATCAGTCCTCTGCATTTGGTTTTAATGCGGAAGCAACTGCTATGAATACAACTGCAGTGGGATCTTATGCAAATGCTAGCGGTGCGTATTCTACAGCATTAGGCTTTAAGACTGCAGCTTCTAATGAGGATGCTGTAGCATTAGGTAACTATTCTACTAGTGCTGGTAAAAGTGCCTTTGCTGCTGGTACATTAGCTAAAGCAGCAGAAAAGGACTCTTTAGCAATCGGTCATAGCGCAACTACAACAAAGGAAAATGGCATCGCTATCGGTACAAATGCGAAGGCTACAACAGACAACAGCATTGCACTCGGGGCTAAGTCTGTTACTGATACAGCTGTATCTACTAGTTCCGGTATAATCGGCGGCAGAACATATAGTTTTGCAGGTGGAAATGCGGTTGGTACATTGAGTATTGGTGATAGTGGTGCAGAACGTACCATTACAAATGTAGCAGCAGGTCGTGTATCTGCAACCTCTACTGATGCAGTCAATGGATCTCAATTACACGCTATTAAAGATGTAGTAGATAATCATGAAAACCGTATCACTACCATAGAAGGTGATATTAATACGTTAAATAATCGTATTGTTAATGGTGGCGCGAATAGCTTGAATGAAGCTAAAGCCTATACGGATCAACAAGTATCTAGCGTAGCAGCGGCTTCTGCAGCGCTTGCTGGCTTGCATCCATTAGATTTCGATAAACATGACAAATGGTCCTACTCTGTTGGCTTTGGTAATTATAAAAATGCTAATGCAGCGGCTTTAGGTGCCTTCTATCGCCCTAATAAAAATACAATGTTTAATGCTGCTACTACCGTTGGCAATGGTCGTAATACTATCAGCTTAGGTGCTAATTTCAAATTTGGTAAAAGCTCCGAAGAGGTAACTACTGAAGATGCGGCACAACTCAAGAAAGATATGAAAGACCTATCTGAAAAGTATAATGAATTAGCACAAAAATATAATGAATTGGCAGCTAAATTAGAATCTAAATAAATTAGAACCTAAATAAGAATCCAAATAGTGTGATTAATACCCCTACAAGACGTATCTTGTAGGGGTATTTTTTCTATTAAATATGAAAGTACAGTGTCTTTATAATATGTATTTATAATATGTATTTCTTTTAAATGTAAAAGTGCGGTGCTTTTATTATAAGTATTCCTTAATAATGCTATAATTAAGATATATATTAAGACATTTATTAAGATATGTATTACATATAAGTAGCAGTATATAGTGGAGAGTATATATGAGCTTTTACAATTGGATTCAAGAAAAGCTTTTCGACAATTACGAAGAGTGGCGCATGAAGAGTCCCGATTATAATCGGAACGGTTTTAACATAGTAGGTATAGATAATACCCTCAAGGCTATGGAAGATGGATTTTTCATGTATATGGAGTTATATCCCCCTCATGCTATTAATGGTTGCACTGGGATGAAGGCTCGTGTAGGGAAAACGCAGGATACCGTAGATATATTTTTAGACATTGATAGTAAAACCTATCGCATGGCCGATGTCAGTTATCCAGATGCGGTACAGATAATGCGGGCCTTTGTGAAAAAGCGGAGATTACCTGATCATAGTCTGTATGTAGAAGTAGCAAATCTAGACATAAAGCAGATGCGTGAGGCATTTACAGAGTTAGCAACGCTATTGTTAGGCAATGTTAAACAAGCTAACTCTTTTATGATTAAGGCAAAGTTAAACTCCATGGAAGACTTAGAAGATAGCTGGTGGAATCTCTATGAGAAGTTGCTATCTACTGGTCGTGCTGTAGAGTTATCTTTGAAATTCGAATTAGAGGATTTTCTTTATAATGTGCAGAAGTTAATCCATAATAAAAATTTATCTACTGATGAAAATTTAACTGGCGATGTATCTATTGATACAGCCGCATTTGATGACAGTCAATGTATTGGGGACTGGTGCGCACATTTTAATTCCACTTGGAAAAACCATAAGTTAGTAGGTATGGACATCGGCACAGATAGTTTGGTGCTCATGGTACTTTCAAATGAGGAATTCAAAACAGCCCAAGAGCTAGCGAAAGAGCTATTACATAGAATCGATGTAGCTGAACGTTTGTGATGTAACGAAAATTATGATGTAGTGGCATGATTATAATGTGGCAGTATCTATAAAAGGTCGTAATTCTTAACTGTAAACAGTTTGCACTGTATAAATGTAATGAATAGGAGAGAGTATTATGAGTATTGTACGTTTGCCAGAATATGAAGCAGAGTTTGAGCCGGAAGTATTTGAAATCTATGCATTGCCGCGTAGTGATGCAAATGGGGCTAGTCCTTATTTAGATAAGTACCATAGACCACTGGTGTCTACCGATGCTATCCTAGATACTCGGACGGGCGTGCTTGACCGTAGTGAAGGCATTTTGACGTGGATTATTGAGGGCCTTGACGATAGATGGGGTTATTCTTTTGAGCCCCATGGAGTCTATAAATTGTTAGTTAAGAAAGCAAAATTCTTAGAGGATTTGGGCTATATGCGTCCGGCTTGGAATAATCGCTATTATGTGCTTGAGGTGTTAGAGGAACATGCCAAACATAGCGAGTTAGAGGCGTTGTCAGCTTATTTGAAAACCCCAAAATACCTTCATACTGACAGGGGTGACTTCCTGTTAAATCGCGAGTATCAATATTACACAGCGAGAATTGATGATTATGCATTCACTCTTGATGTGGACGAGGGTTCTGATGAAAGCTGCACCGTTGCATTGGAGGCCTTCAATACAATCGATAATTTCAAAGACTTTGAACAACGAATTAGTGCATACATTAGTGAACACTTATTAGAACTCGCTAACGATTGGCTTGACAATGATGACCAAGATCCGATTACGGCAGAAACATTTGCCAAGCGTATTACTATGGGCGAATTGGCGTTCCGCAATGATGGTACCATAGAGGTTTATTATGACGATGACGATATTTTCTGGGGACACTGCATCATAGCCAATATTGATGCGGATGGGAACCCTGTTAGTGCGGATATTGCAGGATAATGAACTAGTGGAGTGTGGCGAACTAGTGGGGTATCATAATGATAAAATCTGAATTAATGACATTATGGAACGTTGAAAGCTGGACTGTAGAACCGCATGGCGTTTACTTTGTAGCCCGTCAATTAGTGACCGATGGAGTCGCAAATCACGAAGATCATACAATAGAGACTCGAGTAAAAAATCTTGTAGAGGATACAGTAAAGACTCAAGTAGAAAATGTAGAACAAGCCTTCAATAGCCTCAATATTAGCTGCTCTGGTTATACAGAGGACGAGATGCTTTCACTAACATTTTGGCCACAGTTATATGCTAAATTAGATGAATTAGACCGAGTGGCACAGAAAATCATCCAAAAGGAGATGCCTCCAGATGAGTCTGTGGTGCTAACACTAACAGATATTATGTTAGATAAATCAGGTTGTTACGACGCATTTGCACTAGGTTATGATATAGGTGAATCCCCAGCAGGACATCTATATGTTTTGGTTTCTTTTGATGAAAACTTTACGGCTCAACAAGATGTGATTTATGAAACCTTATAGAGTTGTATTAAAGTGGTGACACGGGTGTTGTAGACTACCTAAAAAAATAAGTGATACATAGGAGAGAGACGATGGAAAATCTGTATAAAGAATTAAGAAGCTTTTTTGCCAATGATATTGATCTAAATGATTTATTTGATTCCGAAGCTATCATCTGGATTGACTGGCGCGAGTATGACGAAGATGTGGTGAATTATTTTAATGATATGATGGATGAGCCTATCGATATTCAAACCGTTAGTAATGGCAAGCCCTATGGTGACGATATTGTATTGAAGAATGGCAACAAAGAGCTACAAATTCCTTATGGCGATGAACAAGATCGGGATGTGACCATCAAATATTTCAATGACTTTGTTAAGCCTGATTATGAGGTGCGTTGGTTTGCTGAAAGCCTTGGAAACGATACGCTCGGCTTTACCGTGCTTTCAGGGGCAGAATGGGCGAAATTGAACGATGAATTTGGGGCAGATACAGTTCGTTACTATTTCGAGCCTATCAATCTTGAAAGTAACATGTTTAATCTCGACATGGATGAAGTTTCTGCATTATTAGAATTACGAGAAAATAATAGATGAAATAGAGAGATGAGAGAATCAATAAGAGGGAAGAATATGGATTATTTAAAACTATTGTGTGAAGATTCTAACTTGGCAGCAGAGTTGATATGCTGTTTGATTTCTGCCTATTAGACGGGTTGGAAGAACGAGATACTGCTGAAGGGCGATGCACATTTTCTTTACCCGGCAAAGCCTTTGCTCGTGATGGTGCCGGTGGCGAATATCATCAATTAGAGGATGGCTCTATCGGGTATATGAGTAGCGAAGGGGAATGTGGTCGTATAGCTGAAAGTGTAGATGATTTAATCCATTTGTTGGTGTATAGCATTTGCTGGCATGACTATTGTGACGCCAGTCAATATACGGACATATCTACTCTCGAAGCCTATGCCAATGAGCGTCATGATGAAATCGCTTCTTATACAGAAATGGATGAATGGGAAACCGTTGTTCAGGCGCTCGGTATGACTTTAGAAGTCAATGTGGCTGCTGAATTACAAAAATTCTATGACGCTGCACATCGAGCTCCTTTATATATTTGTTATTTCCATGAAGATGATGGAACTGTTACAGAAGTACATAATCTGTTTTTCTAGACGTATTGTTTAAAAGGAGAATTATATGGCTATTGATGGAGTAAAAATCATAGATAGTGATGATGGCCATGATATTTATAATTTGATTGTTGAGCGCTATAGAGATGGCACTAGTATTGATACAATTGTTTCGGAGATTTTGGCTGAAGAGCAGAATTTTTGCACTGACGAATTCTATACAGAAATTTATTGGACTGCCGTAGCCTATTCGCTGTGGAAGATAGGTCATTTATCGCAGGATATCAAAGAGAAAGCATTAGCCATAATCGCGAAGGGCGCTCATGAGTTTTGGCTAGAAATTGATAGTAAGGCGCTCAAACAACGTCAAAAGGTGTTAGATAAGTTAGCCGTACAACTACAAAGTGAAAATCCAAAGCCTCTAAAGGTTCGTAAATCTAAAACAAAGCGAGAACCTCATTTTAAGGTGGGCGACGTATTAGCTGTTAAGTTTGAAAACGAGTATGGAGCTATTTTTGTATCTGACGTGGATCAATCACCGCGGAAAATCGAGTACCATTTGGCCTGTACGCGGCTTTTACAAAAAGAAAAACCTACAATGGAGCAGTTTTTAAATAGTAAAATCGCCTGCCGGAAAGACAATACAAATTTCGGTATCGATACCGACTGTTGGTTTAATCATAAAGATCTAGGCCTATTGCTAGACCATTTAGAAATCATTGGAACTGTTGAACTATATCCGTGTAAATTGTGGAAACTAGCACCAGCAGGCACGTTGGAAGATATCTATGAGGAGATTGCAGATAATCCTAGGCTAGGAAAACTGCGTCTCATAGACACCTATGAACTGGTGAAAGAGGTTATTCAGAAATAATCTTCGGGAGAATGCGTTACTATAAAGGTGTAAATTTAATGGATACTATGACGAAACAATGTATAGAAACTGTGAAAGTCAGTGACATACCCTGGCATCGTTTGACCACAACTTACGGCCGTGCCACAGATTTTCCTGCTCATTTTAAGGTGTTGTGGGATATGAAGAACGTTGATGCCATTGATGCGGCAGGTGAAGAGCTGGCCCAAAATATTGAGCATCAATCGACTTTATGGCATGCTACACCATTTGCTATGGTTTTCTTGCTTCGTATTTTTAAGAAAGCCTTAGAAGAGAGAACTCAGAATGAAGTAGCTCATTATTTAGTAGAACAATTGGTAGATCTATTTACTGTGATTGCTGAGTGTATCAGAGATGGGCTTATGCTAGAACATGCAGATCCACTATCGAATTTTGCGGATATGCTCAACGAAGAGTATCTTTGGTCTGAAGAGTACGATGAAGACGAAGATATTCTTAGATATGAGGAAGAAGAGGTATTTCCGGATGACCTGTTCTTTAGTTTTTACTACTATTCTTTACAAGTGCTTCTATTATGTAAGCCGTTGTTAGATAAAAATAACAAATATGAGGTTACGTTACTAGAATTGCTGACAGAGATAGAGAACTAACTATCAGTGGAGGCTTCGAATTATTCGGCATTTATGGAGATTATAGATTCCTAAGTAACTATGTAAGTTTTAGATTACTGAGTATCTAGGGAGGTTTTAGAGTATGGGACTCATTGCAAATTATAATTGTATAAGTGATGAAAGTTTAAAAGAGCTCAAAGGTTTAGGTTCATCAGAGGAAGATCTTTTTGAAACCGTTGAAGAGTGGAGTGATGAGGACGAGTTATTGCTCGACATCGATAAGATGTGGGATGTCCTTCACTTCGTGCTTACTGGTGTGAGTACTGATCATAGAATAGATGATAATCCACTTAGTCAAGCTGTGCTTGGTGTAACGCCGATTGAGGACTTATCAGAGTATATGGCTTATACGGAACATTCCAAAATAGCTGATATCGTGACGGCTCTAGAGCAGTTTGATATAGAACAAGCACTGGAATCTTTCGATATGATGGCCTGTAAAGAAGCAGAGTTATATCCAAATATTTGGGACTATGATGATGAGAAGGATGAAATTATAGAGGAAATTCTCGATTATTTCGAACACATGAAAGTGTTCTATAAAAAAGTGCTAGAAGCGAAGGGACATGTAGTAGTTACGATTTGTTAAAAGGTGGTTACAATGGACAAAGCGCGTAAAAAGGAATTATTGAAAGATTATAAAGCTAAAGAAAAACAGAATTTTAAAGATAGTTTACCTATGGACGAAGAATTATTTTGGAATCTCTTTGATTATGTAGACGAGAAATTAGAAGCAAATGACGGTTGCGATCATAGTCTAACTTTCACAAGAGAGTTTTTAGAAAAACAAAAGGTAGATGTTGAAAGCGTACTAGACTGGATTATCAACGAAGGTGGCGGTTGTGATTGCGAGGTTCTCTACAATGTAGAGGAACGTTTTGAAGAGTACTGTTAATAGTATTTTTTATAGTTAATTCTATGTATTTGCAGGTGTTACCATAAAGGTATATAGTATAGGCATGTGATGGATATAGTCACATGTCTATTTTTATAAGGAGGACGCTATGCAACACGTTCAAAACCGCAGTACTACGTCCGCGTTAGTACTCACAGCCGTATTGATTGCCCTCGCAACATTGTTTACCATGTACACGAAAATCCCAGTACCTGGCATTCGCGGCTATTTCAATGTAGGAGATGTCGTTATTATGACGTCAGCTCTGTTATTAGGTCGAAATATGGCGCCTATATTGGTGCTATCGGCCCAGCGTTAGCTGATCTATTCCTCGGCTACGCAGTCTTTGTACCAATCACTCTCGTGGTGAAAGGCATTGAAGGCTATCTTGTCGGTACTGTCTATAACAATAAGACAACTACCTCTGCCTTGGTGGCAACCATCGTAGGTGGCATTATCATCGTAGCAGGCTACTTCATCGTTGAATACTTTGTATTCGATCCAGGCGTAGCCATTGCTAGTATTGTGACTAATACCATTCAAGCCGTTATGAGCGTTATTATTAGCATGATTCTCTATGCTATCTTGCGTAAACGATTAGGATAGGATTAGTGATTCACAATTCATATACAAATTATGATATAATTTGTATATGAGGAGGTGCTTTTATGGGATATGAAACCTATAATAAATTGAAAGCACAGATCGAATTATTAGAGGCTATTGCATTGGCTGAGGAAGACGAACGAAAAGGTAGAATGGGTCCTATTGAGGATACTTTTATCAGCATAGAACAGTTGTTAGCTGAGGCAGAATAGTTATGGAAGATATAATATATTTAGTCAACGGCAAGATTATTTACAACTTCTGCAAGGATTGTAGATGTTTAGTTGATTTGGTATAGATGAATAAAGGGAGACTCCGTTGTGAGTCTCCCTTTTGTAGTTATTTCCTTTGGAGCATTGATAGTGATGATTTGTCGTAATAACGACAAATAGCCCTTCGTTACCAACTGGTAGCTGAAAACGAAAGGCCATTTCTGCATGTTTTATAATGTTTGGGATGAGCCTGACGGAACCACTCGTCGACTATCTATCTATTAATTAATTAACAGAGGGATTATCATATATAGTCAATTTGAACTAGATAAGTAAATATGACATCATTGTAAATTAATTGGAACTTGGACTGAATGGACATATTTTATTTGTTTTGTTAATATAAAACTCAATAATAATTTTATGTTGTGTGTTATGATTGGTGAAGTTTTATGGTTAGAGTTTTATATTTATTTTTATTGCTAGTTGTTTTGTGCCCTATTAATGCTTTTGCTGATTATCAGAGGGATACGTTTGATATACAACGCTCTCTTAATGAGCAGATACATTCTCAGTTAAAGGTTCCGGCTGAAGTCCTTAGAACGAAGAATGATAAAGATTATAGTTTTACATTAATGATAAGAACGGATTCTCAAGGGCGTATTACTTCTGTTGAGTTAGATTCAAATGAGAATATATCTAATGATGAGATATATTCAAAATTAGTACAGTCTGCAAAAGATACAGTTTGGAATATAGGGTATATTGATGTTAAAGAAGATCTTGTTATTTATGTTCCTTTTCATTTTATAATATCCTCTAAGGACGATGTAAATTGACAGTCTCTAGAATTCAGACTATACTATAAGTACAAAAGAGCCAGTTAACGTGTTCTAGGCGTTAGGCTCATCAAAGAAACAAGAATTTGATAAACCTAACGTGTCTAAGTATTGCAGTACTTAGTCTTAAACGTTAGGTTTATCTTATTTTATAATCAAATAACTGATTATTTCTTAAGAATTAACACTACGAGGGTAGCGAATAAAATCATTAATGATAATGCTTCGTATACAGTCATAATGTCACCTCCCTCGAAAAGACGGAGATGAACCTAACTCACGTTAACGGCTCTTTCGTTATTAGTATATAGCGGATTTTGAATATTGAAAAATACGAATTAATTTCGTACAACTTTTACACAAATATAGGATTCTATTGGAAATTATATGGTATAATACTTTCATTATGTAGTGAGAAAAGGAGATCTAAATGGCAAATTTACCTAACTGCCCTAAGTGCGGCGATGAGTACACATACGAAGATGGTCATATGTTTATCTGCCCTATGTGTGGCAATGAATGGACAGCGGCTGACGCGCAAGCTGCAGCTGAAGCAGGTATCATTCGCGATGCTAACGGCAACGAGCTAGCTGATGGCGATACAGTTGTTGTTGTAAAAGACCTCAAAGTAAAAGGCGCAGGCATCTTGAAACAAGGTACGCGCGTAAAAAATATTCGCCTCATCACTGGTGCCAGCGATGGCCACGATATCGATTGCAAAATCGATGGTTTCGGTGCGATGGCATTGAAATCCGAAATGGTTAAGAAAATCTAACTATAAAAAAATCCCTACTGATTATGCATCGGTAGGGATTTTTTCGTGGTATAATCAACGTATACTGCGTGTAGTGTGAGAGTATTTAGTCGAGAGGAAACTATGTTAAAACGTGTTGTGTTACTAGCCTTATTGGCTTCTACGATGGGAACTGTTAGTTCTTTAGCGGCTGATTTAAAGCCTACAGATAAGCGTACCTATGAATTACAGCAACAAATCTCTTATAATGTCATCATTCCTAGTGAGGCTTTCAAAACGAGTGCTGACGGTACCTTAATTGTTCCAGTGGAGATTAAGACCGATGATAAGGGGAATATTGTGGCTGTTGAAGCGGGGCCTAATAATTGGAAATTAGATCGAGAGGCCTACCCCATCTTTGAAGAGGCTGCCAAAGAGGCGGCTTGGAATACAAAGCATGTCGATACAGAGGAAGAGTTGGTGATAACCATTCCAGTTAGTATTGTTATGCTATCCGGTGATAAGCCTAAGAAAAAATAAAGGAGCACTTATGGAATCTACAAAAGATTTAGAGAAATATACTTACGACCTACTGGCGGAGCGTGGTGTTACATTAGAGGATATTGCAGAGCTCGTTTTATACGTTCAAAAACCGTATATGCCGAATTTAAAGATTGAAGAGTGCCGTGAGCATGTGGCATCTGTGCTTTCAAAACGAGAGGTACACAATGCGATAATTACGGGCATTGAGCTCGACAAGTTAACGGAACAAAATAAACTGTCTCAGCCTTTGCAACGTATCGTGGCTAATGATGAAAGCCTCTATGGCATCGATGAAATCTTAGCCTTTTCCATCGTTAATCTGTATGGTTCTATTGGCTTTACGAACTATGGCTATTTAGATAAGGTAAAGCCGGGTATAATCAAAAAACTAGATAGTGAAGAGGGCGGTCACTGTAATACATTCCTCGATGATCTTGTAGGTGCCGTGGCAGCTGCAGCCGCAGGTAAATTAGCCCATAACACACCAGATCGAGTGCGCCATGCGTTGGCTGCGGAAAAAGAATAAATGATTGTTATTGATGTTATCAAGAATTAAGAGTATAACTAGTAGTGTAGTGAATAATTAATGTATTCTTTGTAGACTATATACAGGAGGAACTATGCAAAAGGTTCTAGTTGTTATCGATATGCAAAATGATTTTGTAGATGGTGCCCTTGGTTCAACGCAAGCGCAGATGATTGTAGATAATGTGCGCAAAAAAATTGAAAGCTTTGACGGACCTATTATTTTTACCCGCGACACGCATGGTATAGATTATCTTGAGCACCAAGAGGGGAAAATGTTACCAGTGCCGCACTGCGTGAAACACAGAGGGCTGGCATATTGTGAAAGGTTTAATCGAAGCTGCAGAAGGGCGTCCTATCATGAGCCCTGTATCCTTTATCGATAAGCCAAATTTCGGATCCTTTGAACTATTATCTCGTTTGGACGGCATGAATTCGGTGAACCCTATTGAGTCTATCACGCTCGTTGGCTTATGTACTGATATTTGCGTTGTTTCTAATGCGATTATACTGAAAGCAGGTTTGCCAGAAATCCCTGTTTACGTAGATTCTAGCTGCTGTGCTGGCGTTACGGAAGAATCCCATCAAGCGGCATTAACAACAATGAAAATGTGTCAGTGCATCATTGACTAATCGAGCTTGTTGTAGCTGTATTAGTTTGAAGGTCAATCGTGTATAACGAACCTTTAGTATGGATGTATTTGAACTGTATATTGATTAACTTATGTAAAGGCTATAGGTTATCCTATAGCCTTTTTCTATGGGGACTTACATTGACGATTTTCTATATAGAGTGTACAATAAATGAAGAATGATAATTCATATCAATAATAAATAACCGATGCAGGTGCATCGAAACGCTTTCACCAGAGCGATACGTACTGATACATATCGTTCCATGCCCTAAATTTAAGGAGGACTATTATGAAACCTTTCGAACTTGCACCATTACCATACGCTTACGATTATCTTGAGCCTGTTATCGACACAGAAACAATGAAATTGCATCATGACAAGCATCATCAAGCGTATGTTAATAATTTGAATGCTGCTATCGCGAAATACCTGATCTTCCATATGGTTGTGTAGACTGTATCCTTGGCGACATCGCTAATGTGCCAGAGGATATTCGCCAAGCGGTTATCAATAACGGTGGCGGTCATAAGAACCACACTATGTTCTGGGAAATCATGACAAAACCAGATACCTCCAAATTGCAAGGCCCTTTGAAAGAGGCTATCGATGCTGAACTTGGCGGTTATGATGCTTTCGTTGAAAGCTTCTCCACTGCGGCAGCTACACGCTTTGGTTCTGGCTGGGCTTGGCTTGTAGTAAATCAAGAAGGCAATCTTGAAGTCACATCTTCTGCGAATCAAGACAATCCTTTATTAGAAGGTAAAAAAGCCATTCTTTGCTTAGACGTCTGGGAACATGCATACTACTTGCACTATCAAAATCGTCGCCCGGACTATATCAAAGAATTCTTCCGCGTCATTAACTGGGATAAAGTTTCTGAAAACTACGAAAAAGCATTGAAACCGCATCATGATTAAGTGATATACTTGTTAGAAACAGAAACAGAAACAGAAAAGAAACAAGATCTAAATTAGAAATAGAAAACTAATTTTAATATATAACGGATAGTTGGTTAATCTCCTCTCAAGGGGCGATGTATCATCTATCCGTTATTTTTTATAGTCACTTAGTTGCTGGATGGAACAACCTCCATCATCTTGAGATATCCATATGTGATTTTTTAAATATCCTCATGCGTTTTCTTAAGATATCCCTATGTGTTTTATAGAAATTTTAGGAACTACTTTCAAAAGTATAGCCATGGATACAGATTTAATAATCGATATCGTTTATTATAGAGTCATAGGTTATGAATATAGACCTGTAACATGATATTAGAACAGCCTTATATACGCATCGTATAGGCTTATAATTAGTATATGAATAGAGTTTTTGACACGAGGGGATCAAAATGGAAAAGAAATTAGATTTATCCAAATCTGTATATGATTTGGTAACAGAATATCCTGAAGTAACAGATATTATGAAAGAATTAGGGTTCAGCGAAATCACAAATAAGGTGATGTTGAACTCTGTTGGTAAAATCATGACTATCCCGAAAGGGGCTAAGATGAAAGGCGTATCTATGATCGATATCGTAGGCGCTTTCATGAAAGCTGGTTTTACTTTGACTGGCGACATGCCAAACTTATATGGCGATGACACTCAAGGTGCGAGCATGCCTTCTAGCGGCGTAGCTGCTGTAAATTCTGCATCTACTGCAGCTACTGCACCTACTGCAGCTGCTACAGCTGTAAAGGCTGAGTCTGTAGAAGCATCTGCTAATGCTGTAGCATCTAAGACTCAGGAAAACTCCGAAAATAAAACTGACGATTCCGTTCAAGATACAGTGCAAGATAGCGAGCGCGTAGAGCAATTAAAAAGCTTCTTGAAACGTTTAGGTACAGGTGAAGAACTTGGTGCGGTTCGTGAAGATTTTGTTAGTCAATTTGCTCATGTAGAGGCTAGTGAAATCATGAAAGCTGAGCAAGGTCTCATGCGTGAAGGTACGCCATTGGCTGAGGTTCAACAATTATGTGACCTTCACTCTGCTTTGTTCCACGGATCCACTATTCATGAACAAATGGATGTGGAACACGCTAAGGTAGAGGCTGTACTAGAAGCACAAGAAAAAAGTCAAAGCGTAGTAACTTTAGTGGAAACAGTAGGTCATCCGCTTAACCGCTTAACAGAAGAAAACAAAGCTCTCGATGCTTTGATTGAAGCTACAAAAGTTAAAGTGGCCAGCAAAACGGCTACCGTAGATGATGTAAACGAAGTACGCCAAGTATCTATTCACTACGCTAAGAAGGGCGACCTTTTATATCCTCATTTGAAAGTAGCTTACGATATCTCTGGTCCATCCCTGGTTATGTGGACTGTTGATGGCGATATTCGCGATGGCTTTGGTCGTCTAGCTCGTGCTGAGTCTATTGATGATGCTTGGTACGAAGAGTTTGATGGTCTTCTTACACGTGCTCAAGAGATGATCTATAAAGAGCAAAATATCTTGTTCCCAATCTGTGCGGAGAACTTTAGTACTGAAGAATGGTACCAAATTTACAAAGATACTGAACAATACGAAGAGATTTTCGGCGTAGAACGCGTTGCTTGGGCAGAGGCTGAGGCTGCACTAGCTGCTAAAGCAGCACCGACAAGTGGTGATAGCAATACCATCGCTTTAATCGGTGGTAGCTTAACGCTAGAGCAATTAGACGCTATGCTTAATACAATGCCGATGGAAATCACTTTCGTTGACCATGTAGATATTAACCGTTATTTCAATGATGGTGAAAAGGTATTCAAACGCCCTACAACAGCTATCGGTAGAGATGTGTTCTCTTTGCCATCCTCCAAAGGTAGAGCCAATTGTACGTGGTATCATCGAGTCCTTCCGCAATGGTGAACGTGATAACGTGGCAGTTTGGCTTGAAAAGGTAGGTCGTCCATTCTATGTAAACTACATGGCGGTACGCGATCAAAACAATAACTACCTTGGCACATTAGAACTAGTACAAGATATGCAATTTGCTAAGGAATACTTCGCAAGAATTAAATAAAATCCTATGTAATGCCAATCGTGCAATACGGCGAAATTAGAATACAAACATATGTAAACTGCAATATCGATATGTTGTATAAACTAATAGTATTAACTAATAACAGAAAGAGGCTGCTCTAACATTGAATGATGCTAGAGCAGCCTCTTTAGCATGTACTATAGTTCATGGTTGTAGTTGGATATCATGATGTATGCTGAGATTATTATAGGTACTATTGTTAACTGGAGTATATTTAATTCTGCGTATATACATCCTATGGATGTACATGTTGAATTATACTATTAGTCGTTCGGAGGTACGTGTTGAAGTATACTATTTGTGGCTATTTTAATGTTTTCTAGACTAGTGGCTAAATCAATCCACACTAAGTAGGTACCGTTCATAGGGCTGATGCGGAGTTTAGGCAGAGCCTACAGGAGTTGGCTGCACATATACTCATAGTTTTCTTTCACTAGGTTAAGTAAATCCGTTAGCCACATTTCTGCCTCAGGATGTGTGTAGGACGCTGTAATAGCTGTTTCGGCAATGACGTCCGAATCAGTATGGTAAACAAGGCTTTTACATGCATTGTACTGGCGTCGTAGATCTTCGTTAGGGATAATGACCTCTGCATGGTGCAAACTAGCCATATTAAACGATTTTGACAGAGAAGACATGGCGATCATGTTGTTTGCGTAGGCTCCGTTAGATACGGTTAAGGCAGAGGTAAAAGGAAGAGGGCCCGCAACAAGGTCTTGATGAATTTCGTCGCTAATGATGAGTACACCGTGACGCTTACAAATGCTAAATAGCTGGTCCATCTCGTCTTCAGTCCATACATGGCCCACTGGATTGTGGGGATTGCAGTGAATGAATACTTTGACATCGTGTTTAACGATAGCCTCTTCAAGGCTGAGTAATCAACAGAATAGCGGTTATCTTCGTTGCGGTTCATAGGGACTGCAATAATAGGGCGTTTAGCATCGCTGGCACTCGCATCAAATGCTCCATATACGGGCGTGAGGACTGCGATGGCATCATTTGTTTTTGTGAAAGCTACGATACACCACATAATGCCTGTAATGACGTTCGGAGCGCTGGTGAGCCAGTCTTTTGAAAGTATACAGTTATGGCGCCGCTTATACCAATCTATCACTGCTTCAAGATAGTTAGGATTTGTCATGGTGTAGCCTAAAGGATTTGCTTTCACATAGGTACAAATAGCCTCTTGTATGTACCGAGGTGGCATGAAATCCATATCTGCTACCCATAGAGGCAATAGGTCAGTGCGATTAAATTTTAAATGTTGGCCGTCCCATTTGCGGGAGTGCGACCCACGGCGATCGATATAATAAGTGGGTTATAGGACAAAACGTGTTGGTACTTTAATCCCAATCATTGAAAGATAATTTGTCATAGTTATGCAAATCACCCCAAGAAATGGCATCCCCCCAAGTTGGAATTATGCCTTGAAGTTGGGCTCTTTCATTCATAGAACTATATATTTTAGAAATACTTGCATCAGTTGGCATTACCTTAAGTATTTCTTTTGCAGAAAGCGGTCTTGGTGAGTGTAAATAACACCACCAAAAGACCGCTTTTATGCGTTTTTCTACAGACATCCCTCGATGGTAACGCAATAAACGTCTGAGTTGTGCGTTTACTCCGCCTTCAATAGGGTTATTAGTCCTCGGACATTCTTTATCCAACACCAATGTTTCATCTAAATATCGAAACATTGTCTCTGTATTAATTAATACCACTAGAGAGTTATAGGCTTTTAATAATCGTTCATGCGTAGCTCTTAAATTATCATTACTATCACGTGTCATTTCACTTAGAAACTCTTTAAAAGTCACCCTCCAATTAAATAATCGTTGAATCCATATTTTTGCATCTTCCTGTGTTTTTACGTTATATAAATCGCTTGCTAAATCTTTTAACATAATGCCTGCTAATGTCTTAGGCCGCCTAGTAGTGTAACGATGTACTTGCCATACGGCATGAACAATACAACGTTGAAGCTTGGCGGTACGCCAAACTTTTTTTAATGCTTTTCTAAGACCAGGTCCACCATCAGAAACGACCACAATGGGTGTCGCTATTCGCTGCATAAGAGCTTGCCATGAGCGAGACTGTTCTGACCTACATAAATACCACCCTAATACATATTCACCATCATAACAGATCAAAATACAAGCTTTTTTAGCTAAGTAAATACCATCAACGAATACCACATCTCTCGAGGTTTCAATTTTGGGCGGCATAGGCCATATTTGCCAGAAATCAGCTATCTGTCTACGAAATGTACGGCCCTGCCCAGGCATGTCCTGTTGTGTTTCTTTACTAAATAACCAATTTAGAAATCGATGAAAACATTTAGTAGTATTATCAATAGTTTGTGTAAAGGTGATGTTACACTGCTTACAATGCCATCGTTGTGATCCAGCTTTAGTTTTCCCATATTTTTGACAAGAAAATCCACAATTTATACATCTTACCAGCATGATTATTCCCTCCACTTAGAACACGATTTTCTAAGAAGATATAACCTTATTGAAGCCAGTAAAATCAAGGGGTTTGGGACTTTTTACCAACACATTTTGTCCACCCTCTAAGTTTATCAAAAGAACTTAAAATGGCGATGGAAGCAGTAATTTACTGGATCCATCGCCTATAAAACCAACACGTTTTGTCCTATAACCCTAATAAGTTGATGTAAATTCGGCTGGATTCATAGTTGGCCTCATATAAAGAATATTTTTTTGAAATATTCAATTCATTAGAATATTGAATTCATAGGAATATTACTTGTGGAGCTGTTCTTTTAATAGCTGTTTTTCTTCTTCAAGCCAAGATAGGAACTATTTCACTATTTATGTATCTCTTATTAGTATACATGTTAACGGGATTATGTAAAAGTTGACACTAGTTTTGGTAAACATCATTAATGACTTCTTCGATCGTACCCTTAAAGGTAAATAGTAAACGATTAAAATGGGTACCTCTTTTTCTATGCAATCCTTGCATGAATAGGGCCTATATCCGTATACACAACCTATGAGATTTGCTTGACGGTTTCGACTTTCACAATTTAGAATATACTATAGAATAGTGTGTGTCTGACCAGTGACCACACGTCTATCGAATGGTTACAAAAGATAAATGTTAGCAGCATGTGGCGGCATACCTATGTGAGAGGGCTCATCGGAATGTTTAGGTGCATGCAACGCTGTATAAGTATAGTACTGGATCCTTGTTAGGAGGCATGTGCCATGAGTAACGAATTAAAACCACTACATTTTGATGCGGATTATACGATGGAGGAGGCGCTCGCTGAGGCGAAACGTTGTCTCAATTGTCCAAGACCATTGTGCCAAATGGGTTGTCCTATTGAAAACGAAATTCCTCGTTTCATCCAAGCCATCGCACACGGTAACTTTGGTTTAGCCAACGATATTTTGGCAGAACGGACCAACTTGCCATCCATTTGTGGTCGCGTATGTCCACGTGAAAATCAATGTGAAGGCAATTGTATTATGAACAAGGCGAAAAAACCGCCTATCAATATCGGTAAATTGGAACGCTTTGCTGCTGACTTTGAAAGCATCAATGAACTTCGCAAACCTAAGAAAATCCAACAAATCTTGGTAATGTAGCTGTAGTAGGTTCTGGTCCTGCAGGTTTGTCCGTCGCAGGCGATATGGCTAAACTTGGTTATAATGTAACTGTATTTGAAGGCCAATCTGAACCAGGTGGCGTACTCTTATTCGGTATTCCAGAATTCCGTTTGTCTAAATCTGTTGTACGTCGTGAAATCGCTCGTCTTGAAGGTTTAGGGGTTAAATTCGTATGTAATATATTTATCGGTCAAGATAAAACATTGGATGATCTTTTTGCTGAAGGCTTTGATTCCATCTTTATCGGTACTGGTACTCATATTCCTCAAGAAGTACGTATGGAAAACGATGAAGTACACGGCGTATTCCAAGCGATGTACTTGTTGACGAATGTACAATTAGTAGAGAACGGCGATCTTGATGAGTCTCTAATTCCTGTGAAAAAAGGTGATCGTGTCATTATCATCGGTGGTGGTAACGTAGCGATGGATGCGGCTCGTACATGTGTACGTTTAGGCGCCGAATCCGTAACTGTAGCGTATCGTCGTAGTCAAGAACAAATGCCAGCATTGTTGTCTGAATACGAAGAAGCACGTGCTGAAGGTGTTCAATTCCCAATGGTTCGCTTCTCCAGTAGCTGTAGAAGGCAAAGATAAAGTAGAAGGCTTCAAATACGAAGTCATGGCGCTTAACGACGATGGTGCAGGTATCCATGGCACAGGTAACTTCCAAGTTATGCCTGTAGATAAAATTATCATCGCTGCTGGTCATAAACCAAATGCTCGTCTCATCGGTGAAGGTAATAACCTACAAGTAGACGATAAAGGCTACATCATTACTGCAGAGGATCCATATGGTATGACTAACCGTAAAGGCGTATTCGCTGGCGGTGACGTAGTACATAAACCTGCTACTGTAGTACTCGCTATGCGTGAAGCTAAAAAAGCTGTTGACGGCATGGTTAAATACATGGAAATCAAAAAAGCGCAAGATAGCATTACTGAATAATCTTATAGAGATAATCTAAGGGGTCTATACTTAGTATAGGCCCTTTTTACTATAAGGATTTGAATATTTTTTTACTATAAGGTCTTAATCCTTATATTGTTTTAGCAGTGTTTTATTATTGTTTCAGATTAAGGTAAAAGTGGAGCGAAAATGCATATATGTACCTATTATGATGTAGGCTAATACAGGATGATATTAGAATTCAAATTTGCCTTTCCTGTATAGATAATGTATAGAAGTCACGATAAATGCTTATAAACACTGAGTTTGTTGCGTGCAATACCTGTATTTTTAGCCTTAACTCTTTCTAGATATACTAAAATTCCACGAATTGATGAAATCGGACATAACTTAATAGACGTAGAAAAAAGCCTTAATAGAACTACTGTGGATGTTAGTTTTTATTAAGGCTTTTACGTTATCGCTTTTCAACTGCTACTAGTCAGCGCCAACAGTTAATCGTTATAGTTAGGTCATAAGCATGTGTTGAGTGTGAAAGTAGATAGAGGTTGGTATGAATCCTATCATTTGTTGTCGAGATTTACAAATTCGACAAGAAGTTCACAAACTCGGTGTGTTGATTTTACTTTGGCGCAGACAATTAGGCATGACACAGTATCAATTAGCAGATAAATCAGGTCTAGCTCAATCTTATATAAGTGATCTTGAAAGTGGTGCCATCGACCCTAGATGGTCTACGATTTATAGAGTCGTCAATGGACTAGGGCAGTTAAGTGTTCAAGACTTTCTCAATGGTCCACAAGCTATTAGAAGCCTAAAGATTCATTGATGATAATAATCTCCATGGTTTGCATGTTGCGCATCTTTTTATAGTAAATAGTTAAGGCATTACATATACGATCTGGAGAGCCGCAGTCGTAGCATTTTTCGTCCAAGGTAGCACATGGATTGAGAGAGCTCTTTTTGTTTTTCTTACTGTTAAGTGGGGCCGCTACGTTTCGTGCACGATGAATAGCGGAGGCTAAGTCTGGGGTAATCTTGTTAATACCCAATACAAAGAAGACCTCTTGGGAGCCAAATAAGGAGGCTGCCACACGATTGCCTGTGCCGTCGATATTCACCATCTCTCCCGTTTGTGAAAGGGCATTTACCGAGGTGAGAAATACATCGCGTCCCATGGTGCGTAACGCCGTATCGCGGAAGCTTTCACCGGGCAGGGGTCGCTGAATGTCTGTTATGTCCTCGTTAACCTCAGATAAAGCATCATGAACACCTATTTCTGATAAAGTGCGAGAATCGCCGATGGCTACACATTTGTTTTGGATGCGTTTTTTTAGATACGAAACGGCTTCAGCGGCCGTTTCAAAATAATGAACTACAAATTTATTTCGCTCTAACGCTTTGATTGTCTTTTCAATATCTATGGGCGTTTCGTTGAGTTGAGGATGTATAACTGCGTTGATTGTCGTTTCTGTATTCGCCATGATTCCTCCTGAATGGATGTTTGGGATTAGAAGCTAATGTTTCGATTAGTAGTGTTTTCTATTTATTATTGTATCGTTTTATAGGATTAGAGTTCAATGAAAACTATATATCTTCTTTGGTATAAGAACGAATAGAGGTGAGGTATTATAATTTATTAGATTAATTATAGGAATGAAATCCAAATTACATATCTATATGATAAAACTTTGGAATGAAATCCAACTTTATGGTAATATTATTGTAAAGTTGGAATGGAATCCAAGTTTTGCAGGTGGTCGATATGATGACTGACAATAACAGTAATTGGGTTCCATCTATGAGCACGTACATAGATGAGGAGGCCCTTATGAAGTTGATTCAGCGCCATGGGTATATAGAGTTTTTGCGACGGAATCGTGAACGGTCTATTATTAAAGTCGTTTCTGGCATACGTCGTTGCGGTAAATCGACATTGTTTCGTCTGTTTAAGGATGAACTACTAGCAGAGGGAGTAAAACCGGAACAGATTATATCTATAAATTTTGAGGAGTTAGAATACGAACCTTTACGAGAGTATCATGTGCTGTATCAATATATATTAAATCAAATGCAGCCTAATCAAATGAACTATATTTTTCTTGACGAGATTCAACATGTCGATCAATTTCATCGTGTTGTAGATAGCTTATTTGTAAAAGAGAACACGGATATTTACATTACAGGTTCAAATGCATATTTTATGTCTTCTGATATTGCTACACTATTGACTGGTCGATATGTAGAAATTCAGATGTTACCATTGTCCTTTGCTGAATTTTACTATAGTAAATATGAAGAACAGCAGTACTCCTTGATTCCTGCCTACGAGGCGTATCTTCGTGAAAGCTCGTTCCCTTATACACAACAATTGGGTGGCGAAGATTTTGATATTCAAGAATATCTTCGAGGGCTCTTTAATACCTTGTTATTACATGATGTAGTAGCTCGATTAAAAATTAATGATGTTACGATTTTACAAGATATTGTGCGATATATTATGGCGAATGTGGGGAGCTTGCTTTCACCAAATAAAATAGCTAAATCTCTTGTTAGTGCTGGCCGAAAGATTGATAATAAAACGGTAGAACGATATTTACAAGGATTACAAGATAGTTTGTTACTATACAAGGTGAACCGCTATGATGTACGAGGTAAAGAATTACTACGCATTAATGCAAAATATTATAGTGTTGATGCAACCTTGAGGAATTTGATTGTTGGTAGTACAGGCCGCGATACAGGTCATATATTAGAAAATATTGTTTTTCTAGAGCTCATACGTCGCGGATATACTGTATATGTAGGTCAGCTGGCTAAGGGTGAGATTGATTTTGTCGCAGAAAAAGCTGGCATTATTGAATATTATCAGGTTAGTGAAACTGTGCTCGATCCAAATACGTTAAATCGTGAACTCGCGCCTCTGGAGGCTATCAATGATCAATATCCTAAGTTTTTGCTTACCTTAGATGAACTAAATAAAAATGCAAATTATGACGGAATTCAAAAACGAAATGTTCTAGAATGGTTGTTAGAGACCCGTTAACTTGCTATAATAATAGTATTGATATGGCGTAATGCCAATGTTAAGGAGGCAAAAATCGTGGATTTAATTCAAAATTTGAAAAACCAAGTAAAACCATTAGGTAAAAAAGTCGTATTGCCAGAGTACCAAGACGAACGCGTTTTGGTAGCTACTGAAACTATTTTAAAAGAAGGTTTCTGTACACCTGTATTAGTAGGTAACCCAGCTGAAATCGCTGAAGCTGCTAAAGCTGCTGGCGTATCCATCGAAGGTGCTGAAATTATCGATCCAGCTAACTACCCTCGTTACAAAGAAATGGTTGATACATTCGTAGAATTGCGCGCTAAAAAAGGTATGACTCCTGAAAAAGCTGACGCAACTATGAAAGGCGACTGCTTGTTCTTCGGCGCTATGCTTGTTCGTCTTGGCGAAGTAGACGGCATGGTTGCTGGTTCCGCTTGCCCAACTGCAAACGTATTGCGTGCTGCATTACAAGTTGTAGGCACTAAACCAGGCCTTAAAACTGTATCTTCCACAATGGTTATGTTCACAAATAAAAAAGAATATGGTGATGATGGCGTACTCATCTTCTCCGACTGTGGCGTATTGCCTAACCCAACTAGCGAACAATTAGCTGATATCGCAGAATCCACTGTAGAAAAAGCTCGCAAAGTTGTTGGTATGGCTGATCCTCGCGTATCCATGTTGTCCTTCTCCACTAAAGGTTCCGCTTCCACTCCAGAAGTAGACAAAGTAGTAGAAGCTGTTAACATTTTGAAAGAACGTAATGTAGACTTCAAATTCGACGGCGAATTACAATTGGACGCTTCCATCGTTCCTTCCGTAGCAGAAAGAAAAGCTCCTGGCTCTGAGGTAGCTGGTAAAGCTAACATCTTGATCTTCCCTGATCTTCAATCTGCTAACATTGGTTACAAATTGGTTCAACGTTTCGCTGATGCTGAAGCTATTGGTCCATTGATTCAAGGTTTGGCGGCTCCTATCCATGACCTTCCCGCGGTTGCTCCGCTCAAGACATTGTAGAGGTTGCTGCAATCACTGCTGTTGAAAGCATCTAATTTCCACAATAACTTCATTTGAACGATTCAATGAAATATAAAAAGCTGATTTTTCGGAATCAGCTTTTTTGCTTTATACAGATATTGTTTGATATCTATTGTAAATATATCTTTTGTAAATATATCTTTTGTAAATATATTGGTGAAAGCATGTAGTGTTTGTCAGATAATTTAGAATATAGATTGTCAGAAAAAAATATAGTAGTTGTTTAAAATTATATAGAAGGTGTATGATTAAGTTGATAGTATTTGATTAATATATTTAATCAATATATTTAATCAATGTATTGAGTGCATGCACTTGATCTGTACAAGTGTAATTGTGTTTAGAGTCGTGAAAAGGAGAGGGCTATGATTTCTGTATTCGACACAAATCCCGTTGTTTTTGAAAGTAATAATCGTACTTTAACAATTAGTTACAATGGTGTACTTTGCAAAGATGCAAATGGACAGGTTATAACTGACATTGATTTTGAAGATGTAAATGAACTATATCTTACAAGATATCTAAATTCAAACAGTAACTATACGATTATGTTTAGAGACCACAATTGGAAAAATATGGAAGGCCAAGATTTAGATACGGACCGTACAGAATCTAATGCTGGTCACAACATTCGTGAAACAAAAGCAATTATTGCCGCGTTTGCGCGTCATAAATTGACAGCGGACTTTCCTGCAAACTTGGATACTCTTCCATTACCATTGGATTATTCCATTATGGGGAAACGAGAAATTACCATTAAGAACGGCGTTATCTCTAATGGCAAGGTAGATATTCCTATTAATGAAATCCGCCGCGTAGTATGTGCATCTAATGGCACGATTAGTAAGCTTTTAGTATACAAGGAAGAAAAGCCTAGCTCATTCCTTAAAAAGATGTTTGATTCTCCTGATATGAAAATCACTTTGAATGCTATTACGTTGCCATTATTGGAAGCCATTGTAACGCGCAATACAGGACATGGCATTGACTTCAGTCGTGGTAATGGCTTTGATCAAAAAGATTCCAACTATATCATCATTCGCTATCTTGACTCTGGATTCTTCCTTGAGAAAGACGGCACAGCACCTACAGAATGGCAAAAAACAGCTGCTGAAACAACGGCAAAATTTAATTACGATGTGAAAACATTATTGGGATAGTATCGGTTAATAATATCTATTGTATTAATGTTTTTAGGAGACATATCATGACTGTATATGATTACTCTTTACTCAATAAAGCTGGTGAAGAGCAAAGCTTAAAAGACTTTGAAGGTAAAGTGCTTGTTATTGTTAATACTGCTAGTAAATGTGGTTTTACTCATCAATATGATGGGTTAGAGGCGCTTTATAAGAAATATAAAGACCAAGGTCTAGAAATTATTGCTGTTCCATCAAACCAATTTGGGGAAGAAGAACCTGGCTCTAATAACGAAATCCAATCCTTTTGCAAATTGAATTATGGTGTTACTTTTACTGTGATGGGGAAATCTGATGTGCGTGATGAAAGTGCCTTAGACCTATTCAAATATATGATTAAAGAACAACCATTTAAAGGGTTCCCACCTAGTGATAAGACAGAAATGCTTACAGACTATCTCAATGGCATTGATCCTAACTATTTAAAAGACGATGAGGTAAAGTGGAATTTTACTAAGTTTGTTATAGATCGTAAAGGTAATGTAGTAGGGCGCTTCGAGCCTGTTGTGAAACCGATGGAAATGGAAGCTTTTATTAAAACATTATTATAATTTTTATAGATGGCTAAATGTTGAGGGGATACGTAATATTTATTTTATAATACCCCCTTGTTTCTTAAAATCGCTCGTTTAGTCGAGTCCTTAGTAGGGTAAAGAATAAGAACCGCTAGTTAGTAAACTAGCGGTTCTTTTGCGTATATAGTAATGTAGGATGTTTATGTGAATAGAAATAGTGAATTTTCTAGAAAATCGGTTCGCATCTATGTAGGTCTTGGGTTTATATAGGATTCAGAGGATCATCTTGAAAGATAAATCCTGTCATCGATAGGGAGCCTGAGTTGTAGGTTTGGTTAAATACTGTTGGATGTAAGCCTTCGCTAGCGCCCATAATGTATAACAATGGCACATAGTGATCTGGTGTAGGCACAGCATAGCTTGCTTGGGGATGATTGGAGTAATTAATGACAGTATTTACATCGTTTTCTAATACAGCGTTACTAATATATTGGTCAAACTCAATCGTAGCAGGGGAGCCCAATGGATTTTCCCATTCCAAGCGGCTTAAATTGTGAACGATATTACCACTGCCTATGATGAGATACCCTTCATCACGTAATACTTGAAGTTTTGTACCTAGTTGATACATTTCTTTAGGGCTTAAGTATTTATTAATGGATAATTGCACCACTGGTATGGACGCATCAGGGAACATGTGAACCAAAACGGTCCACGTGCCGTGATCGATGCCCCAAGTGTCATTTATAGAAACGGAATTATCCAGTAATTTTTGTACCTCTTTCGTTAAATTGCTGTCACCCTTTGCAGGATATACAACTTCGTAGAGTTCTTGAGGAAATCCATACATATCATAAATTTGTTTTGGATTCTCTGCGCTTTGAATGTAGGTACCATCTGCATACCAGTGAGCAGAAATGGCTAAGATAGCTTTTGGTTTACCGTAATTATTGATTATGTTTTTGCCTATAGTTTGAAATGCGTTGGTTGTTTCTGTATGTTCTAAAGCCATCATAGGACTTCCATGACCTACGAATAATGTTGGCATGCGTTTCATAATAGATGACCTCCTTAAATTTTGTTAATTGTAACTCATCTTTTGCGATGGTTGGGACTCTTTTAATGGTGCCTTCACGTCGTTCCTGTTACTTGATATCCTCATTATATAGATGTGCCACTATTTTGAATAGTAGAATTATTTTTAGATAGGTACTATCAAAAAGTGATAGAATTATGATATTTACTGACTAAAAAAATTTTTTTCAAAAAAATTTTGTACCCTAAAAAAATGATACTATAAAATGCTTGCAATACGATAAATTTGTGATATGATTTGAACTACATTAGAAAAATATATTTCTAATCTTGAAATGGGAATAGTAGTATAGCTATACATAGTTGAGCTTAGCTATAGAGGTTTAGCCTTGTTATAACGAGCTATTTAAGCTATATAGAAAAGGAGAATTACAATGGCAGAGCAACTCGTAAATATCCATGATTTAGTGGGCCGCTGTCCTTTTGCAACGAGTCAAAAGTTATTAGCCGGCAAATGGTCTTTGTTGATCATGCACGAATTATCCGAAGGGCCTGTGCGTTTTCGTGAATTAGAGCGCCGCTTATACCCAATTACACAAGCAACACTTACTAGAGCGTTACGCCAATTAGAGGATGATGGCCTTGTACACCGTGAAGTATACGGTACGATTCCACCAAAGGTTGAATATAGCCTTACCGAAGTGGGGGCAGGTTTTAAAACAGTTCTAGTATCCCTTGAAACTTGGGGTAACCAATATATTGACTATATGAAATCTTCCGGTCGCATTTAAAGAGAATTGTTCTAAACTGTATCGCTATTATTCATGCCCTGTCTTTATAAAAATATGGTATAATAAACAATACGAATGATATAAATTCTCAATAAACTAGAGGTATTGATAATAATGTTAGATGTTACTTTTTTAGCTCATAGCGGCTTTGTCGTAGATGATGGCAAGCGTTGCTATGTGTTTGATTATTATAAAGATCCTAATAATATAGTTTGGCAATTAGCTAAACGCGGTCGTGAGCTTTGGTTCTTTGTGAGCCACACTCATGGTGATCACTTTACTCCGTCTATTACGGAGTTTGATGGTCCTCAAACTCGTTATATTTGCCATCAAGATGTACCATTAGAGGGTAAGGTGAAAAAATGTATTACTATGCGCCCTGGCCAAGATGCCACACTTGATGATGTAGGCATCCATATGTATGGTAGCACCGATGAAGGCGGTTCTTTCTACGTAAAGACAAATACGGCTAATATCGACTCTGATTCTATCTTCCATGCAGGCGACCTCAACTGGTGGCATTGGCTTGGTGATACACTAGAAAATAATGCAGATGCGAAGCGTATGGCTTGGCGTGAGTTTAAGGAGCTGGAAGGATTGTCTGTAGATGTGGCGATGTTCCCTGTCGATAATCGTCTCGAAGACGCTATGGAGTGGGGCAGCATTGAGTTTTTACGCCGCGTAGACGTGAAAAAAAGCCTTTATTCCGATGCATCTAAATGGTCCATTATGGACTCCATCCGTGTATTTTGAGGCCCTCTTTGGAGATGTGCCGATTTGGGCGCCTCAAAAAGATGGCGACGAATGCACATTCTAAATCTACTTTCACCGTTTGTAGTTTGTGAAAGTCCGTGACACTAGAGGTCACTACGTTATATGGGGAGAGTCTATATACGTAATTCAGTAAGTTAGGATCAAGTGATGATGAAAACTAAACCAGTGGCAACCACCCTGTTGGTTGTCATGGCTATTATATTTTTAATTGCATATCCACAACGACAGGATACGTTCTGGGCGTTTATCATGCACGTATCTGGAGCGGCCATGATTGGTGGCTTGGCGGACTGGTATGCGGTAACGGCACTCTTTACGAAGCCTTTGGGTATTCCTTTTAAGACAGCCATCTTGCCGCGTAGCAAGGAGCGTCTTATTCAAATAGGGCGTACCATGCTCAGTGAAGAGTTGCTGCGCGTGCCGCAGATGTATTATGCCATCAAAAAGAACGCGTAATGGTTCGTATCATTGAATACGGCATGAGTGATGTAGGACAAGGTCAGATTAAAGAAATCTTGTACGGTGTAGGTAATCAAGTCTTATCCCATATGGATATTGAGCCTATGCGTCAAGAAATCAACAAGGCTGTTTATAAAGGTGTTACGAACTGGAAGGCGACGCCTCTCGTTATCTTGTTTGGCCGCTGCATGTTAGAACGCCAAACAGCAAGTATTTTCTGGCTTTACTTTAACCGTACCTGTCAGCGTGTTATCGCATCGAATCAGGTATATCCTTATTTGTATCGCGTCATGCTAGATATTATGAAAACCTATACGAAGGATTCCTTCTTCCGCGAACTGGCTATTGCCTTTGGTGGGGATGGGCTTTCACCAGAACGATTGGTGGAAACGGTGCAGAAAAAGGCTGTTCAATTCCTCAAGGAAAATGAGTCCATCGATTCTGCGTTAGGTCGTTACGTATGGGGTCAAGCGATTCGATTCTTCAATAATTTGGAAACGAATAAGGAATGGCAAGCATTTATCGAGGAACATAAAGACCAATGGATCCGAATGGTTCTCGAAGAATGGGAAGGTAAGCTCATCGACGGCGATACTGTAGATTGGAATCGCCTCATGGACATCGTTATCGACCGCTTTAATGTGCTCGGTACGGAAATCTTGTTGAACCCAGATAAGCAGGCGCCATTTGAACGGTTCTTCTTGCTTCGTAGCATTCCGTGGTTACAAAAATTGAACCCTCTTATCGATAAGGTGGTGGGGCAGGAACTATCTCGCTATTCACCTGAGGAAATCACCCAAATCGTACGCGGCAAGATGTACTATGACCTTCAAATGGTTCGTATTAACGGCTCTCTCGTAGGGGCTATCCTAGGCGGCATCTTCTACGGCTTGACCATTTTTGTAGAGGGGGTGCTCAAATGATTAGCTATTTGAAATCCCTCACCTTGCGGCAGCGCGCAAATGGTATTCTTGGTTTGACTGCTCTATTGTACTGTTTTGCTTTCGTAGGTCAATTTTTCTTTGGTTCTGAAAGCTGGTATCAGCCGCTTTACTGGGCTGTGCAGTCTGCCCTTATCGGTAGCGTAGCCGACTGGTTTGCCGTAACTGCTTTGTTCCGTAAGCCACTCGGTTTCCCATACCATACGGCGCTCATTCCAAGAAATAAAGATCGCCTTATCAATGGTGTTATCAAGCTGGTTGAGACAAAGATGCTGACCAAGGATCGTTGCAAGGTATTGTTAAATAATGTGGAATTTGTTCCATTGTTTGAAAAATTCTTGCTATCACCGGAAGGGCAACGGGCAGCGCGTCTTGTAATCCATCAAGGGTTGCATCTATTATGGAAATCTCAAACGAGCGAAGAATGGGCACAGTGGGGGGGCGAAACGCATTCGCGGTTTGCTAGAAAAACACTCCCTCGTACCTGTGTTAAAACACGTATTGCTCGATTTATGTGAACATAATCGCTATGAAAGCATGGTTGTACAGGTATTGAACGTAATTCAAGAACGTATCAACCATCCAGCTATGGTGACATGGCTTACAGCGGTTGTAGCAGAAGAGGCTCATAAGAAAAAGAGAAAAGGCTTCTGGTCTGATTTCCTCATCTCCATGTCTGAAGCGACTGATGTGGTGAACTACCATGAGTTGGCACAGGCTATCGTTCAAGAGGCTTATGCTATGCTTGAAAACTGGAAGCGACCAAATAGTCCTGAACGGACTGCATGGCTTCGCCAATGGGTAGATCCAATTCGCAATATTGAAGATAATCGCGAAGTTTGTAATGCCCTCGATGAAGCATGGGAGCGTTGGATTCGCGAACAAGACTGGGAATCTGTCATTGAAACCATTTATGCCCGTATGTAGAAGAACTATTGCTCGTAGGGGATGAAAATGGGGAAACACCAGCTCAAGTATTAGTTAATATCGCCCTTGAATTGTGGACCGTATACGGTCAATCTGAAGACCTTAGAAACCGTATTGAGGTTACATTACACGATATAGGTGTCTATGTCCTTGAACAAGGCTACGACCTCATTGAAACCATCATACGCCAAGTGCTCGGCGGCCTTAGCACAGAGAAGTTTATTTACTTCATCGAATCTAAGGTAGAGGACGACCTCAGCTGGATCCGTATTAACGGTGCTATCGTTGGTGCTGTAGCAGGTCTGCTCGTATGGACATTCCTAGAATACATGTATATGCCGTTCTGGCAACAATTTGTAGGATAAAATTAGATAACAGCAAAGGGACTGACCATTGGTCAGTCCCTTTAGTTTATTCTTCACTTTGATTGTACGGTAATCGCACGGTAAACGTAGTTTTTACTTGAGGTTCGCTAGTGGCTGTTACTTTGCCGTGGTGCAAGCTAATAACTTTGTTTACAAAGTACAGGCCGAGGCCGATACCGTGATTTGATTTTTTATTACGGGATTGTTCCGTTTGATACATGCGGTCCCAAATGTGCTCTAGGTTTTCTTGCTCGATACCAATACCATTATCTGACACGGTAATAACGAGCTCATGGCCTACGAGTTTTGCGGAAATATCGATGGTAGTATTTGTGAACTTAATAGCATTATCCACTAAGTTTGTAATAGCTCGACGCAAGGATACTTCGTGAGCCGTCATGCGTAAATTTGGCTCAATTTGAGATGTTATGGAGATTTGCTTTTCTGTGTTTTCTGCACAAAGCCGAGTATAGTCATGAACCATATTCGTCAGCATCCCTGATACATCTACAGGGGCAAAGGTAAGATCTTGGGCATTCTCCAAGCGAGCCACATCAAGTAATTGGCTTACGAGATTTGTCATAAACTTAGCTTGTTCTAAGATATGTGTCAAACCTTCCCTCAAATCGTCTTCGGTACGTCCATATTTTAAAGCAAATTCACTTTCTGCTTTAATAACCGCAATCGGTGTGCGCAACTCGTGTGAAACGTCAGAACTAAACTGTCTTTCACGGTTTGAAGAATCTTCAAGACCTGAAATCATGCGATTGAATGTGGTCGTTAGTTCATAGATTTCATCCTTCGCAGTGCGATCAGGAATGTCGATACGGCGGCTCAAGTCGTTGTTCTTACCGATAACTTTAGCTGTTTTGGTCAAGGTTCGGACTGGTTTAAGCCCTTTCTTGATAAATAGATAACCACCTAGTGAGGAGATCAGTAAGAATATAACATCTCCTAATAGTAAGCTGTATAAAAGGTTTTCAGTCTTTTTAGACGCTGTTTTTACCTTTGTAACGGCACGCAAAATACCACGATAGTTTGGTTCATTGACCGGTGTATCGTAGTAGTAGAAGGTATCATCGCCTGCAGCAATTTCACCAACTTGGCCTAAGGAAAGAATTGTTTGGTTTGGAAACCCATCTGGCAAGGCCCCTTTAATAATATAGCCGTCTTGAGTTGATACAAAGAAGAATGTATTATCTTGGTACGGTTTAAACTTGCGGATATCCGTAGCCATAATCATCGCTTGCTGCTGTAAACGCTCGCGCACTTCTTTGTTATCGGATTCATGTGTATATGCGTAAATCCATGCGGATGCAACCATCAAAATGATAAGCAAAAAGATGGTATACCACGACATAATTTTAAAGGTTAGGGGCAGCCGATTAAATAAATCGGTGGCTGCCCCAGACATGGTATCTAGATCTCGGTGAGGATCATTAGTTTTCTGTTTTGAGGACATACCCTACTCCACGAACCGTTTGAATGAGTTTTACATTTTCATCAGTATCAATTTTCTTACGCAAATCTTTAATGTATACGTCGATAAGGTTAGAGTAGCTTTCATAATCGTATTCCCAAACATGGTCAAGGATTTGTTGACGAGATAATACGATATTTTCGTTACTTGCTAAATAGAATAATAGGTCAAATTCTTTGCAGTCAATGTAATTGTTTCGCCGTCGCGTTTAACTGTACGTTGAGGAACATTGATGGTAAGTGGACCTACATGGATATCGTTTTGTGCATGACGCGCATTACGACGAGCCAATGCATAAATACGAGCAGTTAACTCTTCAAGATCGAAAGGTTTTACAAGGTAATCATCCGCGCCAGTGTTAAGGCCTGTAACTTTATCTTGTAAGGAATCCTTTGCTGTTAAAAGCAATACCGGCGTTGTATTACCGTCGTTACGCATTTGTGCAAGAGCACTGATACCATCGAGGATTGGCATCATAATATCCATTACGATAACGTCATAGCTGGATGTGTTAACGTAATCGATCGCTTGTTGCCCGTTGAAGCATGTATCAACAGTCATATTCTCAGCACGCAAATATTTAGCTGTAATGCCATTCAGCATTTCTTCGTCTTCTACAAGTAAAATTTTCATTCTCTGTTCTCCTTATGTATGAGTTAAATATATAGCTCTCCAACTACTATAATATAGTCATTATATATATAAGCTTTCTTTTATTGTGAAAGCCACAACACCATATAAGGTGACTATATATATAATATTATATAACTTATTTATCTATTATCATACCTTATACAATGGGAATGAGCAAAAGATGAATGTCTATGCGAGTTTATAAGCCTATTCTTCATGTTTTGGAGCCTTAAAAATGGTGAAATACTGAAAGTTAATGAATTCTACTAATGAATGAAGATGAACTATATCGAAGATTGCCGTATGCGCATAGATGACTAAGATTTTATTGATTTTGGATGATGTAAAAGAAATCACAAGAAAAACTTGTGATAATTATTATCACAGAGATAAATACTTGTTATGGGTGAAAAAAAACGATGACTTTCGATGGTTAAATTCGAGGTAGTTTTAGTAGGAATTTAACGGATATTAATTATTATGAACAGTTGAGATAAAGTAAAAAAAGCTAGTATTTATGGGAATCGCATATGTGTTAGGAGAAATAAAAAAATATACAAAAAAATTTCGGAACCGAACTACTTTTCGTAATATCCTTAAGTTCTTGTGAAAAATTATTCATATTACAATTTTTTCTCATAATTTTTACCTAAAAAAACATTAAGTGAAATAAATTATCAATTAGATTAATCAAAAATTAATTATGCATAATAGGGTTTAGACATGACTAAAAAAATGCTCTCTATAATTATAGGTAAGAAATAAGAAAAATCGCATAAGTATGAGGTTTTTCTTGAAAGAAAAATGATTAGGTTATCAAAAATTTTTATAAGTTTTTGAAATGAGATAGTCTAACAAGTTTTCTTATTAATAGGTAGTTATGAGGAGGTCATTATGGAACAGTTTGATGTTCTAGTAGTAGGTAGCGGTGGCGCTGGTCAACGCGCGGCTCTTGAAGTTGGTCGTCGCAAAGGCTTAAAAGTAGCTCTTATTACTAAAATTTTCCCAACCCGTTCAGCAACAGCAATGGCGCAAGGCGGTGTCAATGCATGTTTGAACAACGTAGCAGCTGAAGATACTATTGAAACGCATACTTTCGATACAGTAAAAGGTTCTGACTATCTTGGTGACCAAGATGCGATCGAATTCTTCTGCTCTCGTTGTCCAGAAGGCGTACTTGAAATGGACCACATGGGTGCTCCATTCTCTCGTACAGAGCAAAACAAAATTGCTCAACGTAACTTCGGTGGTCAATCTTATCCACGTACTTGCTACTCTGCGGATAAAACTGGTCACATAATTTTGCACACTACTTATGAACAATGCTTGAAAGAAGGCGTACACTTCTTACAAGAATGGTACCTTTTAGATCTTGTTAAAGACGCAAACGGTCACGTTGGTGGCGCAGTTGTGTGGAACATGAAAGAAGGTAAAGTAGAGCAAATTAAAGCAAAAGCAATTATCTTGTCTACTGGTGGTGCAGGTCGTATTTTCTGGACTCGTACTACAAACCCATTCCTTTCTACAGGCGATGGTATGGCAGCAGCATTCCGCGCTGGTAATGCATTGAAAGATATGGAAATGATCCAATTCCATCCAACTGGTCTTGGTCGTACTGGTATCTTGATGTCTGAAGCGGTTCGTGGTGAAGGTGGTTACCTTCTTAATGCTGAAGGCGAACGTTTCATGAAAAAATATGCGCCTAACAAAATGGAATTGGCATCCCGTGACGTTGTAGCGAAAGCAATCGAAGATGAAATCGCTGCAGGTCGTGGTTTCGGTTCTGGTCTTAACGCATACGTAGTAGCTGACCTTCGTCACTTAGGTCCTGAAGTTATCATCGAAAAACTTCATGGTATCCGTGACTTGGCTATGACTTTCGAACATTGCGATCCATTAGTACAACCAGTACCTATTCGTCCAACATGTCACTATACAATGGGTGGTATCGATGTAGTTGACTACAAAACTTGTGCATGTGAAGTGCCTGGTTTGTTCTCCTCCGGCGAAGCTTCTTGTATCTCCATCCACGGTGCTAACCGCTTAGGTGGTAACTCCTTGGCTGACGGCGTAGTATTCGGTAAAGTATCCGGTGCTGGTGCAGCTGACTATGCTGAAACACATGAACAACCTAACGTAGATGCAGAATTGGCTGCAGCTGCTAAAGCTTGGGAAGCTAAATTCACTGAAGTAACTACTCGTGAAGGCGGCCGTCCTGTAGTTGAAATCCGCGATGCATTGGCTGATGCAATGTGGAATAAAGTAGGTATCTTCCGTAACGAGCAAGGTATTACTGAAGCGTTAAAAGAAATCGACCAATTGATGGAAGATTACAAAACTTGTTATGTAGGTGACCCTGAACGTACTTACAACATGGCATTCGTAAACTATTGTGAAATCGGTTCCATGTTAACAGTAGCGAAAGCTATTGCTATGGGCGCTTTACACCGTCGTGAATCTCGTGGTGCTCATATCCGTGAAGACCATCCAAAACGTAATGATGAAAGATACTTAAAACACTCTTTGATCAAATTGGGTGCAAATGGCGAGTACGAATTAACAGAACGCGACGTAGTGTTCACTAAATACGAACCACAAGAAAGGAAGTACTAAGATGAGACAAATCACCTATCATATCCACCGTTACCAACAAGGTCGCGCGTTTGTACAGACTTTCAAATTCGACTATGAAGCTGACCGTACAATTCTTTGGGGCCTTCAAAAAATTAAAGATACTCAAGATCCAACATTAACATTCTTGGCAGCTTGTCGTTCCGCAGTTTGCGGCGCTTGCTCCGTTCGCGTAAATGGCGAAGCAATGCTTGGTTGCGAAGCTAAAATCGACGAATTAACAGAACGTTATGGTACTGATGAATTGACAATTGCACCTATCGGCAACTTCCGCGTTATCCGTGACTTAGTTGTTGACTGGGAAGCAAAAGTTGATCGTTTGAAATTGGTTGCTCCTTGGATTTTCCTTAAAGCTGAATTCAACGAAGGTGACAAAATTGTTCGCCAAACTCCAGCTGATTTCAAAAAATTCGTTGCTGGTACAGAATGTATCCTTTGCGGTTGCTGTGCATCTGAATGTAACAAATTGACTGCACGTCAAGACGACTTCTTAGAACCATATGTATTCACAAAAAGCTAACCGTTTCGTATTGGATAGCCGTGATGATGCACCTATGGCTCACATTCAACCTGCATTTGACAACGGTCTTTGGAAATGCGTTCACTGCATGAACTGTATCTCCCGTTGTCCTAAACACTTAAAACCTGCTGTGGATATTTCTAACTTGCGTAAAGAAGCTACTAAAGCTGGTCTTACTAACAGCAAAGGCGTTCGCCATGCGGTTGCTTTCAAAGACGACCTCTACAAAAACTGGTCGCTTGAAAGAAGTATCTATGAGCTTGAAATCTGATGGCGTTGTTGATTCCGCTAAACAAGCATTCTATGCTTTACGTTTGTGGAAACACAGCAAAAATCAATCCATTTGAACTTGTAGTACCTCAAAAAAACCTGTAAACGGTATTGATGGTGTTCGCAGACTTATGAAAGCAGCTGAGGAGGTAAGCAAATAATGAAATACGCATTTTTCCCAGGTTGCGTTCTTGAAAGCGCTGCCAAAGAAGATTACTTAGCAACAGTTGCTGTAGCTAAAAAAATTAGGCATCGAGTTGGAAGAGCTTGACGGCTGGACTTGCTGCGGCGCGTCCCACGTTCAAGATATCGCTCCAGAAATTACACTTGCTACAAACGCACGTAACATTGCATTAGCAGAAGAAAAAAAGGTTTAAACCTTTTTAACTGTATGTAACACTTGTACTTTTGATGCTTCGTGAAGCTAAAAAAACGAGCTTGATAAAAAAACGAAAAAGAAAAAGAACGAAGTTAACAAAAAAATTAGCTCAAATCGGTAAACAATACCGCGGTACAACTGATATTACTCATTTCTTATGGGTATTGATCCGCGATTACGGTTTGGACAAATTGAAAGCTAAAGTTGTTAAACCTTTAACTGGTTTACGTGTAGCTGAATACTATGGTTGCCATATTCTTCGTCCTCAAACTGAATTGGGCTTCGAAGATTATCAAATGCCTACATCCTTAGCAGAATTGATTTCCGCTATCGGTGCTACACCAATCGACTTCTCCCGTAAGCTCGATTGCTGCGGTTTTCCATGCTGTATACCCTGCACATGATTCCGTAATGCAAATGACTGGCTCCATCAATAAAGATGCAGCTACAGAAGGCGCAGATTGCGTAGTAACTCCTTGCCCACTTTGCCAAATGCAACTTGATATGTTCCAAAAAAAGAAGCTAAAGAAGTTGTTGGCGGTGGCAAAGATATGCCAATCTTGCACATGTCCCAATTAGTGGGTCTTGCTCTTGGCATCTCCCTGATGAAATGGGCATGCCTAAACGTCACTTAACTGACACTGCAGCAGTGACTAAATTCGTAGGTTAATTCGTTTGATTTAGGACGTGACCTCAGTTGGTCCTAGCATTGTCCTATATCTAAACCTATTATCATAATTACCAGAAGAACCCCCTAGCTTAGGCTAGGGGGTTTTTCTATTAAATACTAGTTTTATAAATAAATTTAATTTTGATATCAATTGAGAATTATAGTATAATGAGCATATTGATTGTATACACTTATATGAGCAATGACTTATATAATAGCGTCAGTTCATAAATCACAATAATGTTAGGCTTGTAATGTAGAACTTATACGATTGGGAGATTCGTTGTATATAGAATGTCTACTTTGATTGAGCGATTATATAAAAGGGATTTTTAATATTATTAAGTGCTATACACAGGGAGGATATAATGAATGATATGCTATTAGAATATATCGATCGAATGATCGATCAAGAGAAAGACCATCGCGTTTTTCCTGTAGAATTTAATAACCAAAAATATTATGTAAAACAAGATATTAGTAATCATCGCTCTAGTTGGATTAAGCCAGCCCCAAGAGCTTCTTTTGATTATGAGTTCTATAAAATTTCCTTTGTGAATACTCAGTTGCCTGTAGCGCCTACGATTGCAGGCTTTAGAGAACATTACTTTGTTACCGAAGCGTGTGGTAATACTTTAACTTATTATAGTCAATTGCCTGCGCAACATCCTGATGACGATAGTTTGGATGATATGGTAACACATATCTTTATATATTTGGGAAGACCTTAGGTCAGTTACATGACTATGGTTTATCTCATGGGCGTCCTGCCATGCGTGATATTACCTATGATCCAGAAACAGATAAGATTACCTTACTAGATTGGGAAAATGGCCGTCGTTGGCCTGAATTAACACCGCAAGGTTGGGATTTACTTATCTTTGTTCACAGTTACTTGCGTGAGGACAACCTACCGATTTCTTATCTATACGCCATGATGAATGGTTATAGTTCAGCCCGTACAGCACGTGATACGGTATTGCATGTAAAAGAAATCTTACGCAAACACGAATGTCTTTTTAAGTTCTGTCGTATGCTAAATCCGTTCCATTTTGTAGATACAGAAGCAGCTGTTAAAGCTTATGACTTCATGTTGGCCTTGAAAACCGAATAGTGTTGAATTTAAGCGTTTTAACATACCAGTACTATTGCTAATGGTGCTCTATAGTGTTTATAGACCTTTACGGTTCCTATTTATATATTTGTATAACTAGGAATTGGTAAAGGTCTTTTTGTATTGCTTAGTTGTAAATTGAAATTGAACACATAAAAATCCATATTAGTACAAGTGATAAGATTAGAGTATCAAATTCGCAATCAATCACGAGGTACTAATATGGACTGCTCTAATCTTATCACATCATTGCGCACAAACAAACACTTAAATTTAGAGGAGCGCTTTTATCTTGAAAAACGCCTTCTTGCTGGTGATCCTATCAATACTATTGCCAAGGCATTAGGACGCTCTAGAACTACGATTTATGCTGAGAAAAAGCGTGGAACAGTGGTTCAAATTAAACAAAACAAGGCTGTTCTTATGTATATAGCAGATTGCGGTCAGCTTGCCTATGAAAAGAACCCGCCAAGGTTCTTTTCAACACTTTGAAAGCAGGTTCTATTGAGCCCTTTTTTTATCTTGGGTTGAAAACAAGGTAAGAGTCGATAAATGGTCCTTAGATGCTGCTGTTGGCTACGCCTTACGTAAGGGTTTGTTTGTACGCAATGAAATGGTGTGTACTAAAAACTTTATATAACTACCTTTACCAAGGCATTTTAGGTCTTAAACCAATGGATTTGCCTTGTGTTATTCGCCATTCTCATAAGAAGCGACATAACAGGCAACACAAACGCAAGTTAGGTAAATCCATTGATCTGCGTGATGAATCTGTTGCTACCCGCGAAGAATTTGGTCATTGGGAGCTAGATACGGTCCGAGGAATAAAGAATAAAAGCGATGAAGTAATTGTTTCATTGTTAGAACGCAAGTCTCGCCTATATGTAGCCTTACGTTGTCTATCCGCTAAAGCTGTGGATGTAAAAATGACATTAGAAAAATTGGTTGAGTCTCTTAAGGCCGTTTCCGATGTATCCATGTTATGTAAAACTATTACGGCTGATAATGGCCGTGAATTTGCAGACATAAGTACATTAGAAACAGAGGATTTATCTATTTTCTTTGCTCACCCGTACTCGCCTGGAGAACGCGGTTCAAATGAACGACATAACGGACTATTACGCCGCTTTATCCCAAAAGGAACGCCCATAAAGGCTGTGTCAGAAGAAACGATTCAGCGGGCGTTACATTGGTGCAACAATTTACCCCGTAAGCTGTTGAATTACAAAACGCCTCAAGAAGTCTTCATTGAAGAAGTTAATAAAGTTATGGATTTACAGAGTGTTCAATTTCATATTGCAATTTAAGGTCTTTTTGTATTTATAAAAGTCGTATTGTTTTAATACTGCAATAAGTACAGAGTTGAAGCTGTAATTCCCAAACTTTCACAATGATTACCTTAATTACTCTAGCGGGGGTTGTCGAGAGGGACCCTCAGGAATATAAGAGGGTGAAAGGAGGTGATACGATGGCTAACATTAAACGCACTAAATTGGTGTTGCGTTTTAACATCGGTACCGAAGATGCGCCGAAGTACAAAGACGTAACCTATACACGTGTTGCAGAAGAAGCGTCCGACGACAATGTGAAAACCGTTGGTAATGCGCTGGCAGCCTTGTATGACCACAGCTTGTCCGACGTGGTCCGCGTCAATGAAGTATCTTTAGGACATTAATTGTAGATTATCTACATATTCTTGTTTTAGGTGCTCCAAACACATCCTAAATTGCTGATTTCATACATCCTTACATAGTCGTAAAAGGGTGTAGCAATCGCAAGTCCACACATTCCCATCCTTATTGATATGAATCGTAGATAGATATATTTAATCTAAGTGTAATTTGTGTAACTACAGAATTGCAGAGTTACAGAGCTATAGAGCTATAGAGCTACAAAGATCATCCTATTCTATCTAAATTCGAGAACTTGTTTATGAAACGTGAAAGGAGGCGCCCACATGGCGGAAAAACGCGTTGTATATCTTACATTTTCTACGATCGGTGGTAAAAGCACATCAGTCACAATTAGTGCTCCTCGTGCTGGAATTACTTTACAAGATGCTAAAACAGCGGCTAATGCGCTAGTAGCTAACAAGGTAATCCTTGGTTCTGGTGATGCAGAACTTGCTGCATTTACTACGGCTCGTGAAGTAACAACTCAAACTACTGAATTGCAATAATCGTATACAGTTAAATGGTAAAAAGGCTTTCACCTTGTGGTGAGGGCCTTTTTATTATGGTAAAATATAAGGTATACCGAACAGGTATGGTAATGATGAAAATACTATGCCCAAAAATTTGTGCATAATGGACCCATATGGGGATTAAAAAGGGGTAAAACAGTGGAATATATTATTTCATTTATGGAAACTTATGGCTATGCAGCCATGTTCATTGCAATGGTTTTGGAAAATGCTAACATTCCTATTCCGAGTGAAATCGTCCTTGGTTTTGCAGGATATCTTATCGCTCAAGGTGTATTTGATATGCATACGACGATGGTCGTAGGTACTTTGGCGGGGATTGTTGGCTCTGTATTATCCTACTGGATGGGTGAATATGGTGGTCGTCCTCTATTATTAAAAATACGGTAAATATGTATTCTTTAATGAACATAAATTTGAATTAGCAGAAAAGATGTTCAATAAATACGGCGGTGCGGCCGTATTCTTTGGTCGCCTTTTACCTGGTGTTCGTACCTTCATTTCTTTCCCAGCAGGTATGGCGCGCTATCCAATGTGGCACTTCATTATTTGGACAGTTCTTGGTACGATTCCTTGGACGATTTTGCTCGTTTACCTTGGCAAGATACTTGGTGAAAATTGGCAAGATCTTATCGAATACAATCATGAATTCTTGATTGTTATGGTTGTTGTCTTTGTTATTATAGCTGCAGTACTGGGCTTTAAATACTATCGCAATCGTCGATAAGGAGGGGCCTTATGAAACTCTCTCGCTTAACACCAGTCATGTTTATTGTGTGGCTCGTGTTCTACATGTTCGGCAATAATATGTTGCCTATTACCGATCCTGTTGAATCTAATTACGCGTTAACCGCGAAGGAAATGGTTCTTTCTGGTGATTGGCTTTCTCCTCAAATTTATGGTACCTATTGGTACGACAAACCGATTATGATTTATTGGCTTATCGCCCTTAGTTTTAACTTTTTGGTATCGCCGATTGGGTGGTTCGTCTACCAAGTGCTATCTTTGGCGCTTTGTCAGTAGCGACTATGTATCAATCGATGCGCACTATAAGCGGTAAATGGGCGCTTGGGCTCATCGGTGGTGCTGTTCTGGGTACATCTCTCATGTTCTGGACTGTAGCTCATGGCATTATTACGGATATGGTTTTACTATATACGACATTGATGGTCATGATTTACTCCTACAAGGGGATGGTGGAACAGAAACCATATGCCATGATTGTAGCCTATGTATTTGCCGGGCTAGGTGTACTCACTAAAGGTCCTGTAGCACTTGTCTTGCCGGGGATGATATTACTTGTCTTTGCAGGCATCAACCGCTCTTGGTCCATGGTGAAAGCCATCTTTGATTGGCGTGGTATTTTAGCATTTTGTGCAGTCTGCTTCCCGTGGTATGCGTACATGTACAGCGTTCACGGCCAAGATTTCATCGATGGTTTCTTAGGTCTTCACAATGTAACACGTGCCACACAATCCGAGCATCCTGAAGATAATGTTTGGTGGTATTATCTGGCTATCTTCCTCGGTGCTTCTATGCCGTGGACGGGGGCCGTTATTTACGGTATTATCGATGGTTTAAAACAACGTCATACAGGTTTTATCTATAATATGACTTGGGGTGTAGGTATTGTTTTATTCTATACCTTGATGGCTACTAAATATCCTTTATATACCTTTGTTAGTCTCGTTCCGTTTAGTGCTATTGGTGCCATGGGCGTTATGAAGCTTATTCGTAAAGGCAAGTCTAGAGCTTTAAAATGGATTATTGTGGGGCCGACGTTGCTGTTGTGGCTTGCCTATGTAGCGGGAACGTTCTTCGCTCCGTGGGGCTTCTATTTCTTGCTCTACGTAGTGGTGGCTATAGCAGTACTACTTATGCTTCATGCATGGTTTACAAGAAGAGGCTATCGTTTAGTCACTATTATCGTCCTTGGTACGATGGTGATATCCTCTATCGTTGTTGTAGAAGGCTTAGAGCCATTTATTAAACAACGTAGTAACATTGATGTAGTACCAGTAGTAGACTCTTATGATGGCGATGTATATTACTATAACGGCTATAGTACAGCGACTGTATACTATACAGGTCATAAGATTATCAAAATCAACGGTGATGAAAGTCGCTGGGATGATCGCGATAAATTAAGAAAACGCAGTGCTGAATGGGCAAAGAAATATCTTATGGAACAAGTCAATGAAGAGGAGTTTAACAAGATTATCGCATCTGGTAACCGGTGATGTTAATCGTTCCAAAAGGCGAAATTAAGCACTTCCGTCAATCCTCTATTTACCCGAATGTATCAGAATTTAGCGAAGCCGGTACATCAGAGGTATATGTATTGAATAAAAAGACTATATTCAAGTAAGTCTAACAAGTAAATCTAACAAGTAAATAACGACTGCAAATAGGTAGCATCCTTTGGGTGCTACCTATTTTTAGTATATAGATGTTTCTCGCACCTAAATAATAATACCTATAATATTACTGTGTTTTATTGACATAATTAATACATATTGATATAGTAGGTTATAAATAAGTTTAGAAGACAAGGTGTTCTAGAACCAGACTTCATCTAGGTTTTAGAAAAGTGCGAAAAAAGACATGTGTCAAAAACGCCCCTTGTTATGAGGTAGAAAGAGGGGAAGTTATGAAGAAGACATGGTATCTAATCATCGGAGTAGTTCTCTTGGTTATTGGCTGCATAGCCTATGGTCATCATGAACACCATAAACCAAAGACGGCTCAAGAATTAAAGACAGTACGGGTAGCGTATTTACCAATTACCCATGCATTGCCAGTATTTGCTACAAAAGAGCTGGAAACGGCAGATGGTCCTGTACATGTAGAGCTTGTTAAATATGGATCTTGGCCAGAGTTGATGGATGCATTAAATACAGGCAAGGTTGATGCTGCATCGGTACTCGTTGAGCTAGGTGTAAAGGCTCGTGAACAAGGCATTGATGTTCGTGCTGCTGCACTTGGTCATACAGAGGGTAATATTATTATCGTCAATAACGATATTAACTCCGTTCAAGACTTAAAAGGTAAATCCTTTGCCATCCCTCATAAACAATCTACTCAAAAATTCTCGTAGACCTCATGCTTGAACAAGCGGGTCTTTCTGAAAAAGATGTACAAATCGTAGAAATGAGCCCTCCAGAAATGCCTTCTGCTCTATCGGTAGGCCAAATTGCAGGCTATAGCGTAGCTGAACCATTTGGCTCCATTGCCTTAGAAATGGGCTATGGTAAAGTCTTTGAAGATCCTGACCATCTCTGGCATGATAATATTTGCTGTGCTCTGGTGTTTAATGGTCAATTCGTCGATGAACATCATGACTTGGCGAAAGCTTTCACCAAGGCCTATCTCGATGCAGGTACATATTTAGACGAGCATCCAAAGGCACAAGAGGAGATTTCCTTAAAATACATGAAGTTTAATGACTCAGTTATTGAACGTTCCCTCAAGGTGATTGGGTTTAAAGATTTAGCCCTTACAGAGGACCGTTATAATGCGCTCGTACATCATATGACGCATATTGATTTGATTAAAAAGGTGCCGAGTTATTCAGAGTTTGTAGATACATCGTTGTTACCATAGGAGGGGGACCATGAAGAAATATACATATGTGCCAGGTTCATTTATCGCAGCTTGGCTAATTTGGGAGTTAATCGTTCGCCTCGGCGGTTTTAACGAAGCGCTATTGCCAACGCCGTATAAGGTGTTGATCGGCTTTGGGGAACTCATCGGAGATGGCGTTCTATTTAAGGACATTGCAGATAGTTTAGTACGCTTCTTTATGGGCTATCTTATTTCCGTTGTAGTTGGCGTATTCTTCGGTCTTATCTTGGGTTGGTACAAGGGGATTTGGAACTACATCAATCCAATCGTTCAAGTCATTCGACCGATTTCTCCTGTGGCGTGGTTGCCGTTCATCGTTCTCTTTTTCGGTATCGGTCAAGCACCGGCTATCGTTATCATCTTTATCGCAGCGTTCTTCCCGGTGCTGTTATCTACGGTGTCTGCTATTCAAAAATATTGACCCTGTGTACATCAAGGTGGCGCGTAACTTTGGTATTAAACAGCCAGAATTGTTATTTAAAAATCGTGTTGCCCGCTGTATTCCCAGGCATTGCATCCGGTCTTCACATCGCCCTTGGTACAGCGTGGATCTTCCTTGTAACAGGGGAAATGGTAGGCTCCCAAACAGGCCTTGGCTTCCTCATTATCGATATGAGAAATAACTTGCGTAACGATCTTTTAATGGTAGCCATTTTGACCATCGGTTTTGTTGGGCTTTTTACTCGATTGGGGCGTGTCCTCATCGAAAAATGGATTTACAAACGTTGGGGTATTGAGAAATAGGAGGTGGCCTCATGGGTTACATTTCGGTGCGCAATGCACACAAGGAATTTATGAAAGATGGGGAACCACTCACCATTCTTGAAGATATCAACTTAGACATTGAAAAGGGCGAGTTTATTTGCCTCTTAGGCCCTTCTGGTTCCGGTAAAAGTACGCTATTAAACGCTATGGCGGGCTTTGAGCTCGTTACATCTGGTTCCATCACTATCGATGGTGAAGAGGTGAAAGCCCCTCAACTCAGATATGTAACGGTATTTCAAAACTATGGCTTATTGCCGTGGCGTACGGTGGAAAGCAATATTGAGTTAGGCCTTGAAAGTAAAAAGGTTCCTAAAGAAGAGCGTCCTGCTATCATCGACAAATACGTTAAAATGGTAGGCCTCGATCATGCTCGCAATCGCTATCCTGCAGAACTATCTGGGGGCATGCAACAACGTGTATCCATTGCCCGTGCACTAGCGGTGGATCCAGATATTATCTTTATGGATGAACCACTAGGCGCTCTTGATGCGTTGACACGCATCAACTTGCAAGACGAAATCTCTCGCATCTGCCGCGAAGAAGGTAAAACAGTTGTATTCGTTACGCACGACATTGAAGAAGCCGTAGTTCTTGCAGACCGCGTTGTAGTACTATCTGCAAATCCAGGTCGTGTACAAACTATCATCCCTGTGAATATCATCGACAGAACCGATCGTACATCGGCTAACTTTGTTAATATACGGAACCACATCTTCGAACAATTCCAACTAGCAAAAGAAGACAAAATCGAGTTCTATATTTAGTTTTATATATCAGTTATATACATCTCAAAAGAAACACCCAAGAACTTTTCTGCTTGGGTGTTTTATAATGGACAAAATCCTAAAATAATGTATACTATAAGTAGCTGAAGGATTGTAAGAATTCACTGTAAGCACAAAAAAACTCCCTCAAGAACGGCGAAATACTTGAGGGAGTTTTTTATTGCTTATGTTCGTCTAAGCTAACGGGGTTAATCACCATGAAACTTCCTATCTAACCACTTGCAAATGAGATAGCTGGTCACATTTACCACGATAGGAATTAGAAGGATTATAAGAATATCTTTCACTGTTGCACCTCCTTTCTGTACCTGATTCCCCAGAATGGAGTGGTGACATCTTGATTGTAGTACATATAACTATATATTTCTTATGCAATTCGTGTAATTATCATGTATAGTAGATATATATCGGTAATAACGTATGAAATTTAAATTGGAGGCTGTATGTCTTTATTTGAGTTAGAGAAGACTTTGTCTTTTGATGAATATTTAGGGTCCTTTGATACAGAGCGTGTAGAGAAGGTGCGTGGTTTTGTAGATTGGCTCGCCCAGTATTCTGGTAGTCTTGTTCATAATCCTTGGGGTGAGGTAAATCCTGATTTAGAGATTGTCACAAAGGGCTTTGATGCGGCACAGGTGCGCCGAGATAATTTAGTAGCTTATTTATTGCCACGCTTAGGTCGAGCTAAGGTCTTTGTGGTGGCTGAGGCTGTAGGCTATCAAGGGGGACGCTTTACAGGTATTGCTATTACTTGTGAAAGAATGCTGCTAGATAAGCACAAAACCATTCGTGCGAAGGATGTAACGCCTATTCAGTTGGAACGTACTAGTTCACCTGCTAGCTCTTTGCTGAAAGGCACACAGCAAAAGGATGGCTTTAACGAGCCTACTGATACAGTGGTGTGGAGTGCTATTATTGAAAAGGGTATCGATCCCTATGATACATTGTTGTGGAACATATTTCCCTTCCACCCACATAAGGAAGGAAATCCACTGACGAATCGCACGCCTACGGATAAAGAGCAACAATTAGGTTGGGAATATACAAAACGCTTGTTGGATCTACATATAGAATTAGGCGGTACAGATCCTCTCGTGCTCGCAGTAGGGCAAAGTCTGCGGATACGATGGGGAAATTTGGTCTATCTGCCATTGGTTTGCGTCATCCTGCAAACGGTGGCGCCAATCTCTATCGACAAGGGTTTGCTGAGGCGGTAGATACCTATTTAAAATAATAGGTGATTGAGATTATTAAAATAATAAGTAATTGAGATAGTTGAAATAATAAAAGATTGAGAGTTTTGGAGAGAAGTTTATGAAACGTTATTGTGATACTTGCCGTCAGTATTGTGATGAGGCGGCTATGTTTTGCCCTACTTGTGGGCAGTATACAGTGGCAACAGAGGTGGAGCGTATCGCACCGGAAGGCGATGTAATCTATCCTTTCGCCCATTACCAAATGAGTTATAAGGATACGTTCCTTTATGTAATGGGGAAAAAGTTCATGGATACCGATGGACGTGCTTCCCGTAGGGAGTTTTTCCAATTTATATTCTTGTGGAATGTAGTAATAATCTGTATATTAGCAGTATTCTGCGCGTTGACTGCTATATTTAAAACAGGCCCTTATTTACTTGGTTTGGCTTGGATGATTATCTCGATTTTGGGACTCGTTTCTTTTGTGCCTATGGTTGCACTCTGTGTCCGTCGTCTCCATGATACGGGAAAAGGTAGTGACACATTATTGCTATTCTTCGTTCCTTTTGTAGGCCCATTGATCTTATTAGGTTTATTGAGTAAAAAGGGGCAAGCGCAGGATAATCAATATGGCAGCGCTTTACAACATATCGTGATCGACAAGCGCTTAGCGTCTATTATGAAAGTATCTCCTACTAGCAGCTCTTTAACAACGAAAGTTCTTATTGCTGTAATCGTAAGTGCTCTTTGCGTTTCTGGTCTTTCCATGCGTTATATGGCGCCTTCTGATAAGACCATATCCATGGGGTGGTTCGCGAATGCTGTAGTAGGTGAAGGTAGTGAAGAAGCTGCGGAAGCATCGGTAAAAGAATATTTTAATGCCGTTAATAACAAAGATTATGACAAGGCTTTTACCTATGTTATCGATCAAGCTAAGGCTAACCCAACAGAGAAACAAAGTGGATTGAGTCAATGAAGAATGGTTCTAAGGTAGACGTTGTCTCTTTAGGTGTTTCTCAAGTGAGCCGCGTAGGCAATTTGAAACGCATTACCTTCGAGGCGAACTTGCAAATGACAAAACCTGGTGAAGGTGCCGTAGAAGCGACACATACGAAACGTTATATTTCCCTTATTGAAGAAAATGGGGCCTGGCATATCGAGGGCTTTTACAAAAAAGATCCTAATGATAAATAATTTTTCAATCATATAATCTATAGAATTTGCTAGATTTGGTGCGATTTTAAAGCACTTAATAACCGTGTAAAGCTCGTGTAATAGCGTTAACATAAGGGTTCCCTCTTTTGTTAGCGCTATTTTTATGTTACAATAGGAGTAACGTATGAAAGCGAGGCTTTCATCAAAATCGATCGGATTATATTGCAAGACCCATTGGATAGGGACGAAGAGAACGTACCCGTCGCGGCTGACATATCTAATGAGGCAATATACTCATTTGCTATGGCAAATGGTCACAACAACACTAGGAACGGCAAAAATTGATAGCGCATCTTTGCGCCTATTTGACGAGACGCTAGTATTTTAGCGCCTTTTTCTTTGTGTGGCCTCCGTAGCATAGATCAATTCATGTGATAGGTGAGAAAAGAAACTATGTTAAATAAAATAATGAACAAAATTTTAGGAGGAACTGTGAATACAACAGATAATCAGGTTACTGCGCAAGTGAAAGCAGAACCGACAGTAGCAAGAAATGCTACTCGTGCAGCTGCGGCTGAAGGCGAACAAAAACAGACTCGCCGCCGCACTAATACACGCCGTCCTGCTGGCGAAGGTCGTACTCGTCAACAAGCAACTGGTGAAGGCGAAGGCACAACACGCCAACGCCGTACAAATACTCGTACAAATGCAAATAGTGGTCGTACTAATACGACACGCCGTACAAATACTCGTCGCAATGCCGAGCAAGGTGAAGGTCAAGAACGTACAGAACGTAAACCACGCCAAACTCGTGCACCACGCGGTGAACGTAGTGAAAATACGCGCAACACGCGTACTAATAATACTGGTCGCAATGGCCAAAATGGTCAAAACCGTAACAACAACCGTCCAAATAACCGTTCCACGAACCGCAATCATCAAGAGGAACAAGTGGAATTAGTAGGTCGTACACCAAATGGCGCTAACAAGGGTAAATTCCAAATCATCCCTCTTGGCGGTCTTGGTGAAATCGGTAAAAACATGACCATCTTCCAATATGAGGACGAAATCATTGTTCTCGACTCTGGTCTTGCGTTCCCTAGCGAAGACATGCTTGGCGTAGATATCGTTATTCCTGATATGAGCTATATCATCGAGAATAAGGATCGCGTGAAAGCTGTCGTAATTACTCATGGTCACGAGGACCATATCGGTTCCTTGGCATACCTTATGAAAGAAATTAACTGCCCAGTATATGCAACAAACCTCGTTTGTGGCTTGATTGAAGGCAAGTTCAAAGAACATAAGGTATCTCCAAAATGTCTCCGCACGATTGCTGCAGGCGATGAAGTTCAAATTGGTTCTGTAAATGTTGGTTTCATCCAAACAAACCACTCTATCCCTGACTCCTGCGCAGTGTACTTCGATACACCAATCGGTACTGTACTTCATACAGGGGACTTTAAAATCGACCAAACGCCAGTTGATGGCCGTTTGATGGATATGCACAAATTTGCTGAGCTCGGCAACAAAGGCGTATTAGCGTTGATGTCCGACTCTACAAACGTTGAAAAACCAGGCACTACAGGTTCTGAAAGCTCTGTAGGTCTGCTATTAAACAAGCTGTTGGCGAAGCAAAAGGCCGCGTTGTTTTGGCAACATTCGCATCTAACGTATCTCGTATCCAACAAGCTGTTGATGCGGCAGTTATGTTCAACCGTAAGGTTGTCGTTATGGGCCGCAGCATGGTAAATGTTACAGAAATCGCACAAGAACGCGGTTACTTAAACATTCCGCCAAATACAATCATCGACGTAGATGTAATGCACAACTATACAGATGACCAAATCATGATCTTAACAACTGGTTCTCAAGGTGAACCGATGGCAGGCTTGTCCCGTATGGCTACAAGCAACCACCGCACTGTAGAATTGGCACCGAATGACACAGTTATCATCTCTGCTACACCAATTCCAGGTAACGAAGGTGCTGTAGGTAGAACTATCGATAACTTGCTTCGTTTAGGTTGTAACGTAGTCTACGGTAAAGACCGTGGCATCCACGTATCTGGCCATGCGAGCCAAGAAGAGCTTAAAACGATGCTCAACCTTGTTCGTCCAGAATACTTCATTCCAGTTCATGGTGAGTACCGCATGTTGCGCCGTCATGGTGAACTTGGTGTTGCTATGGGCGTAGACCCTAAGAAAGTCCTCATCGGCGACAATGGTCAAATCTTTGAATTTGATAAAGATGGTGGCCGTAAAGGTGGCCGTGTACAAGCTGGCGCTATCTTCGTTGATGGCCTTGGCGTTGGCGATGTAGGTAACATCGTTATACGTGACCGTCAACAATTGGCACAAGAAGGTATGGTTATCGTTGTAATGGCGATGGACAAAGCTTCTGGTACAATCGTAGCTGGTCCAGACCTCGTATCTCGTGGCTTTGTATACGTACGCGATGCAGAAGAGCTCATGCTTGCTGCAGAGCGTCGAGTAGAACAAGTTCTTGAAGATTGCGAAGCTCAACGCATCAAAGACTGGACTACGATTAAGCAAAACGTACGTGACGCGTTGGGTAAATTCTTCTACGATAAAACTCGACGACGTCCTATGATCTTGCCGATTATTCAAGACGTATAATCACATACAATACACAAAAGTACCGCATCGTATGATGTGGTACTTTTGACATTTAAAAAATGGGCTTAAAAAGCTACTATAAATAGCTATGCTATCGCATTTAGCTACTATATGGGGTATTTGAAGTTACCCTTTTAAACTGTTATAATTAAAAGATACCAATTAATCTATCTTCTTATATGTAGAATGGAGATTTATGAAACAAACAAATACAAGAGCGATGGTAGAAACTGCATTTGTATCAACCATTGTTGTAATGTTAACTATAGTAGGGTCTACAGTGCCCTTTCTTAGTTTGCTAGCCACCTTAGTTGCACCATCTGGGATTGCACTGATTGGTATCCGGTGGGGTAGTAAATATAGTTGCGCCGCATCAGTAGTGGCATTTGTACTCGTCTCCCTTTTAGTAGGCCCATTAATGGCAATGGCGACAATCTTGGCATATTCCTTGCCAAGTATCTTCCTTGGTGAAGCTTTCAGAGCGAATTGGTCTTTTGGGAAGCTCATCGTTATACCGGCTATTGCGTTAACTGTAACGAGCCTTATGGGGATTTTTATTTCTGCAGGTCTTACATCCTTTGATTTGAGTCAAATTAATCAAATGATTGATGTAGATTTAAAGAATGCTATCATTGAGTCTGTTAAGCAACAGCCTATGACACAAGAACAAATGGATGCATATATTAATCGTTTAGATTTTACGATTCAACAAGCAAAAGCGAATGCTTTTAGCGTATTGGTTTGCGGCCAATGCAGTCGTAGTTTATATGTTAGCTAAGCTAGTATCTTATATTGGTGGACGTACAAATAGCGTAATGCGTACGTTGCCGACTATGGATACATGGCGCATGCCGATTTGGGGTGCTGGCGTATTAGCAGTAGGTATTATTCTTGCTTATGGTGAGCAGTATCTAGGCTATACAAACACTATTATTTCAGATGTAGGTCTTAACTTAGCTTTATTTGGTGGTATGGTATGTGGTTTAAATGGTATTACATGCTTACTATCCATCATGAAGTCTTATAATTTAGCGGGCTTTTTCAGATTTATTATTATAGCTCTCTTATATGTGATGAGTCCGATAGCACTCGTTATATACGGTATTTTTGATATGTTTTTAGATATGCGAGCACGTTTCCAAAAACGTAGCTTGTAATAGAAAGGAGGCCGTTATGAAATCCTTTCAACGGAAATGGCAAGGTTTAGAAATTACCATTATCACCGTTATCGCAGTATTGTTATTATTGTTGGCCTATTTAAACTGGGCTGTGGCAATTTTAGCACTAATTATCGTGGTAGCGGCGTATTTGATTAATTACAACACCATTCATAACCGCCGTCGCTTGGCAAGGGAGCAGCTTGGGGCGATGATGAAAAACGTCACACAAGCATCTAACTTTGCTTTACAAAACTTGCCAATGGGCATTGCTCTTGTTAATAAACAAGGCACTTTAGTATGGAATAACAGTGTCTTTGCAGACTGGATTAAAGTAGACTGGAATAAACTTCAAAAAATGTCTGCTCTTTTACCAGGCTTCCGCATTGATAAAATCTGGGGTAAATCCGGATATATGACGGAGCAGTACGAAGACAAGTACTTCCAAATTATTTACAAATTCATTGATCCTCGTGATACACGACCAGATCTTCATAGTGAAGATGAACTGGCTGACCATGCAGTGATGGCGCTATACTTCAAAAATATTACAGAAGTAGAAAAGGCGCGTATCAAGGCTGAAGAGGATCAGCCTGTATGGGGCATGATTCAAATCGATAATCTCGAAGAATTGACAAAAGGTCTTAGTGACCGCGAATATACAAGCGTTTGGTCCGATATTAACAATATCATCGTGGATGAAATCGACGGCCATGAAGGCTTCGTTCGTAACTTCCAAGATGATATGTACACCTTTGCTATCTCTCGTGGCGCTCTTCGCGCGATGGAGGAAAAAGGTTTTAAAATCCTTGAGAAAATCCGTAAATTGCCTTCTCCGCGTCAGGTGCCAGCTACGATTTCTATCGGTATTAGTGAGAACGTAGGCTCTGTAAAAGATGTGTCTAGTCGTGCTCGCGCCGCCTTAGATATCGCATTAGGTCGCGGTGGTGACCAAGTGTGTATTATGGATGGTGAAAGTACCCGCTTCTTCGGTGGTAATACAGCAGGTGTTGAGAAGAACACACGTGTTCGTGCTCGTGTCGTATCTCAAGCCTTGCATGAGCTCATGATCGACTCTGATAAGATTCTTGTTATGGGTCACCAACGGGAAGACTATGATGCATTAGGTGGCATCATCGGTGTCACCTCTATTGCTCGAGCACTTGGTAAAGACGTACGTGTTGTACTTTCAAAAGAATCGAGTGCCATCGATAAAATGGTGGCCGTTCTCAATGAATCTGAGTTCTGGCAAGAGCATTTTATCACCCTAGAAGGTGCAAAGGTATGGGTAGATGCGAATACGCTCACTATCGTGTGTGATACGCATCGTCAAGAAATGGTAGCAGCCCCAGAGGCGCTTGAAATTTCTGAACGACGCATCGTTATCGACCATCACCGTCGCGCAGCGGACTTTGTAGAAAATCCATTACTTACGTATTTGGAACCTACTGCATCGTCCACATCTGAGCTCGTTACAGAGCTCGTACAATATGCAGGTGTTCCTGTGAAGCTTTCAAAAGCGGAAGCTACAGGCATCTATGCAGGTATCGTTCTAGATACGAAGAACTTTGTTCAACAAACTGGTGCGCGTACCTTTGAAGCGGCTGCATTCTTGCGCCGTGCAGGGGCGGATATCGAAAAGGTGAAACAATTATTTATTGAAACCTTCGATTCTGTTCAATTGCGTGCTAAAATAGTATTTGAAGCCAATCGCACCGAAGGGATTGCTATTTCCGTAGCACCTGAAGGTTTGAAAGATATGATGGCATTAGCTGCACAAAGTGCGGATATGCTCATCAGTAATGAAGATATTGAAGTAGCCTTTGTATTGTATTCCTTGAATGACGGCGGTATCGGTGTTAGCGCTCGATCCAAAGGCAAGGTAAACGTACAAGTTGTAATGGAAGCCTTGGGTGGCGGTGGTCACAGAACTGTGGCTGGTGCCCAATTACAAGGTATGACCGTAGAGGAAGCGAAGCAGGCCATTTTAGAGCGTGCTCTAGAAGCCCTTCATTCCGCTGAACAAGAGGAGGAACAACAATGAAAGTAGTATTGTTAGAAGACGTTAAAAAAGTTGGTAAAAAAGGCGAAATCGTTGAAGTTAGTGACGCATATGGTCGTAATGTATTGATTAAAAAAGGTCTTGGCCTTGAAGGTACAACAACGAACGTAAATAACGCAAAACAAAAACAAGACTCCATTGCTCACCACAAAGTAGTAGCGAACGATGAAGCTAAAATCTTGGCAGCTCAATTGACTAAGGTTGAAGTAACTGTAAAAGTTCGCATGGGCGAAGAAGGTCGCGTATTCGGTTCTGTTACTGCAAAAGACATTTCCGATGCAGCTAAAGCTCAATACAAAGTAGATATCGATAAAAAGAAAATCGAAATCAAAGAACCATTGAAAACATTAGGCGTACATGACGTTTTAGTTCGTGTTCATCCTGAGATTACAAGTACTATCAAGGTTAATGTAGTAGCTGAATAATAGTGTTCACCATGCTCTTTGAGTATGGTGAATTCTTTTATCCATAGTGGTTGTGTGAAGGGGATTATCATGGATGTACGCATTCCACCGCATAATCTAGATGCGGAAAAAAGGCCGTTTTGAGGGGCCTTATTAACCAATGGATCGAACTCGGGCGCTGTTGTTGATACAGTGACGAGCATTCTAAAAATCTGAAGACTTTTACCGCGATGCGCATCGTATTATTTATGATGCTATTTTAGAAATCGTGCATGCCAATAAGACGGCAGACTTTATCACTGTTGGTGAAGAGCTAGATCGTCGCAAGCGACTCGATGCGGTAGGTGGTCTTGCTTATATTACATCTCTTGCTAATGAATCGGTGTCCTACAATGTGGAGGAACATGCGAAGATCATTAGCGAGAAAGCTCAGTTGCGCCGCCTTATCGATGCAGGGAATAAAATCGTAGGCATGACGTACGCTGGCGAAGATGAACCAACGACTATCCTTAACAAGGCAGAGCAAATGGTGCTAGACGTAAGTGGTCAAACTCAATCTGAATCTTCCTTTGCTCCAATTAGTGAGATCGTATTATCTAACTTAGATAGATTGAACGCATTGCAACAGCATGATGGTGCCATTACAGGGGTTCCAACAGGCTTTAAAGATGTAGATCATGTCTTTAATGGATTACAAAAATCTGACCTCATCCTCGTAGCAGCTCGTCCTGCGATGGGGAAAACGGCTTTCACCTTGAACATCGCCCAAAACGTAACGATGATGTACGACAAGACGGTAGCCTTCTTCTCCCTAGAAATGGGCAAGGAGCAGCTCGTTGCTCGTATTCTGTCCTCCGTGGCAGGCGTGAGCTCTGAAAAACTGCGCCGTGCGAACATGGACCCAGCAGACTGGGAAAAGGTTATCGCTGCAGCGGACCGGATGAGTAAAGCCAAGCTCTTTATCGATGATACGCCGGGCCTTACCGTACAAGATATGCGCTCTAAATTGCGCCGTCTTAAGGTGGAACATGGTCTTGATCTCGTTATCGTCGACTATATTCAGTTGATGCAAGGCCGCAACTCCGGCAAGGGCAGCGAGAATCGTCAACAAGAGGTATCTGAAATCTCTCGTAACCTCAAATTGATCGCTCGTGAGTTTAACGTGCCGCTCATCGCCTTGTCTCAGTTGTCTCGTGGTGTTGAAAGCAGACCAGATAAACGACCTGTACTGTCTGACCTTCGCGAATCTGGTTCCCTCGAACAAGATGCGGATATCGTTATCTTCTTGTACCGCGATAAATATTACGATGAAAACTCCGAAAAAGGGGACAATGCAGAAGTCCTCATCCGTAAACACCGTAATGGTTCCGTTGGTACCGTGGAACTTCGATTTATTGGGGAATTAACACAATTTAAAGACGTGGAATTCCGAGACATGGGGCCGGAACAATAATGAAAACTATCGTGGGGGTGTGCCTATATTGATGGGGCCCCGTGACATAGCTACATTTTAATTGAAAAGAAAGGACTATACTTCTTTGCTCCTCGTGACCTGATGTCGCTGCATAAGTATAGTCCTTTCTTTTTATCACTGTAGATATGAAGGTGTCCCATCAATATAGTGGCACTAGATAGTTTTCATTGTATTGTTGGAAGAACTGGAAATAGAAGTTTTGGGTTAGGTTATACACGTACTTAAGAGTACCTATTATTAGATCTGATGTCTAATAGTAGGTACTTTTTCATTTTTATGTCCAAAATTTACCACTATAATAACAAACATATGTTTGAAAATACTCCCTATTTTTGTTATACTAATCATAGAAATTCTTCTTTTTATATTTCTTGTAGAGTCTAGTGGTTTAGCGGTTTGAGGAGGTGTTTGTATGGGTTCAGCTGATACGGATCGAATGTATATGTGCATTGATTTGAAGAGTTTTTACGCGTCTGTGGAGTGCGCCGATTTGGGGCTGGATCCGTTTACGACGCCTTTGGTGGTGGCCGATGGGTCTCGTGGCAAAGGGGCTATTACATTGGCCATTTCACCAGCTTTAAAAAAGCTAGGTGTTAAGAATCGCAGTCGTCTTTTTGAGATCCCTCCGCATATTGAGTATTTGACGGTGAAGCCTCATATGAAGCGGTATATGCAGGTGTCTGCTGAGATTTACGGGGTTTTGCTCAAGTATGTGGCGCCTGAGGATGTGCATGTGTACTCTATCGACGAGTATTTTATCGATATTACGCCTTACTTGCCGCTCTACAAGAAAACGCCTCGTGAGCTGGCGCAGATGCTACTTGATACGGTACTGGAGGCGACCAAGATTTATGCCACCGTTGGGATTGGTACGAATTTATTCCTCGCCAAGGTTGCTCTCGATATTCTCGCAAAACATGCGCCTGATTTTATAGGGTATCTTGATGAAAGCCTCTTTAAAGAGAAAATCTGGTATCATCAGCCCTTGACCGACATTTGGCAGATTGGTAACGGCATAGCCAATCGTTTGCACAAGTATGGCGCGTATGATTTGCATGGTATTACCATGGTTCCAGAGGCTAAGTTGTATAAGGAGTTTGGTGTTAACGCCGAACTCATCATCGATCATGCTTGGGGCCGTGAGCCGTGTACGATTGCAGATATCCATGCGTATCGTCCCATTAAGCATTCTATCTCGCATAGCCAGATTTTATTGCGTAACTATACGTACGAAGAGGCATACGTGCCTATGCGGGAAATGGTGGAGTCCTTGGTACTAGAGCTTTTACAAATTAAAGGGGTTACGAACCATATTCATGTTCATATCGGCTATGCAGATGAAATGGTGCGCTCCACAGGAGGCTCCAAGAAGCTTAAACAATATACAGATTCTCTGCAGACGTTGACGGCGGCTGTTATTAAATTATATGAGCAGCATGTCCATAAAAATGAGCTCATCCGTCGTATTGGAATAAGCTTTGAGGATTTGGTAAATCGTTCCGCAATCCCTCAAGAGGAGGATTTATTTAGCGCCCTTACGACAGATACAGAGGAAAAGGAGCGACAAGTACAAGAGGCAATGCTATCCATCAAGGAACAGTTCGGCAAACTCTATTCTACGCGCCTCTAGCTTGCAAGAGGAAGGGACTATGCGCTTTAGAAATACATTAGTAGGCGGGCACAATGGGGAATAAATTAATGAAACATCGTATGTCTCGTTTACAACGGGCGAAACAATTTATGCCCTTTGCGGCATTGAAGGGATTTGAGACTTTATTGTCAGCTGTTGCAAGGCCTAAGGAGGCGCGTGTGGAGTTGTCAGAGGATCAAATAGATGAGTTAAATAAGGTTTTACAGACTATACATGGCGGAGAATGGGTACGAATTGTTTACTACAATAAACAAAGATATACAGAACTTATAGGGGCTGTTGATATGATTAGTGCGCAAATGCAAATTATATCTGTCCAAGGCATAGATATTCCCTTTAGATATATCAAGGAATTGAATCTGTATGATATGACAATATAAAGAGTGGTCTTTATATATGGTTTAAGGGCTAGAGTTAAGGTGTGATTCGGTATACAATGATGAAAAGAGTTGTAATTTAATTATATTCTCGTATAAAAAACCCTATATGATTAGCTGTTATATGACTATATATACTCTTTGTATTGTTTTATGAGAAAGGCGGTGTCTGTAATGCATGAGGTTATATCATTACTTATCAATCGCTATGATTTTTTTATCCAGTTGTTATGGGAGCATATAGAAATTTCAGTATTAGCTTCTGTTATTGCTACCATCATTGGTGGATTATTGGGTATATTTATATACGAATATAAACGGCTAGCTGTGCCCGTTATGGTAGTAGTTAATTTCCTATATACGATTCCATCTATATCGATGTTAGGCCTTTTGTTGTATGTATCGGGTGTTGGAAATACGACTGCTATCATTGCATTGGTTATCTATGCCTTATTACCGATGGTACGAAATACATTTACTGGTCTTAACCAAATTGATCAAGCTATGTGTGAAGCGGGAATTGCGTTAGGGCTTACGCGGGTTCAACGTTTGTGGAATATAGAGATTCCCTTGGCTATGCCAACTATTATGGCTGGTATACGGACTATGCTCGTTATGACCATTGCCTTGACAGGTATTGCATCCTTCATTGGTGCTGGTGGCTTAGGTGTGGCGATTTATAGGGGGATTACAACGAATCAAAGTGCTTTGACAATTGCAGGCAGCCTACTGATTGCACTATTAGCCATTACCGTTGATGCTCTCTTTTCTCTAGGTGAAAGAGTAACGCGTATTAGCCCTCATATGAAGCGCTATACGATTATATTTGTTTCGATTATGACGATAATTGCAATGGGTATAGGTGGCTGGGCTATGTATTGCCGTCATGTGAAGACCGATGTTATTCATATTGCAACGAAACCTATGACGGAACAGCTTATTTTGGGGAATATCTTAAAAGAATTAATCGAGAAGAAGACTGATTTAACCGTAGAGGTTACAGAAGGTGTCGGTGGTGGTACATCAAATATTCAACCAGCTATGCTTTCTGGCCAATTTGATATATATCCTGAATATACTGGTACGGCTTGGTCTGCTGTGCTAAAACGTACGGATACGTATGATGAAAGTCTATTTAATGAGCTTTCACAGGCCTATAAAGAGAAATATAATTTTGAGTGGGTCGGCATGTACGGTTTTAATAATACCTATGGCATAGGGGTGCGTAATGAAATTGCTCAGAGTTATGGCGTAAAAACGTATTCTGATCTTGCTCGTATAGCACCATCCCTAACATTAGGAGGGGAATATGATTTCTTTGGACGTGAAGATGGCTATGCTGGATTACAACGCGTGTATGGTATGAGATTTAAAGCTACTAAAGATATGGATATAGGGCTAAAATATACGGCTATTGGTCGTGATGAGGTGGATGCAATGCCGATATTCACGACTGATGGTCAATTAAGTATCGCACCAATTACGGTGTTACAAGATGATAAACATTTATATCCATCTTATATGTCTGGTAATGTGGTGCGTAGCGAAGTATTAATTGCTCATCCTGAACTGCGCCCTGTATTAGAAACGTTTGAATCATACGATTACAGATCAAGAGATGGCGAAGATGAATTACGCCGTTGAAACGGAACATCAACTGCCAGCTGATGTAGCACATAAATTCCTGGTAGAACGAAATTTGATATAAGGTGAATATAGTTAGAACTAAAGTAAATAAAATTTGATATATATTGAATATGATTTTGTATTGACATTTAATCTCCTTTGATGTAATATAAATATATGAACAGATATTCATATAAATAAAATATCTGATGAAAAATGTTTAGGAACATATATAACAAGATATGAAACAAGATATGTCTAATAAGTATTAGAAATAGACAATAAATTAACTTATAATACAGGAAAGAAGCTTTCACTATTATCAAAGGAGATATCATGGAAGAAACATTATTGTTGAAGGATTTGAACTGTGCGAACTGCGCAGCAAAAATTGAAGATCGCATCCGTAAAATGGATGGTATTGAATCTGCTAACTTCACAGTAGCAACACATCAATTGCGTTTAACTGGTGCTTGGGAAGACCGTGAAGCATTAAAACGCGATATTCAAGCTATTTGTGACTCCATCGAAGAGGGCGTAACAGTAGCCGATTACGAGCGTAAATCTAAAGCGGCTATGGATGACCACGGTCATGATCACGATCACGGCAGTGATGCAGTAACAATTGCAGTTATCGTAGCAGGCTTGTTATTCATGGCCTACGAAGGGTTGACTACAGTTGTGCCGTCTATCGGCTTGCCAGAGTCTATCGAAACTCCAATTTACTATATTGCCTATATTCTTCTTGCGTTCCCTGTATTGCGTATCGCAGGTCGCAATATCTTAAAAGGCCAAGTGTTCGACGAGAACTTCTTGATGTCTATCGCTACATTGGGCGCTATTGCTATCGATGCATTGCCTGAAGCCGTAGGCGTTATCTTGTTCTACCGTATCGGCGAGTTCTTTGAAGAAAAAGCAACAGATCGTAGTCGTACAGAAATTATGAACGCTGTTGATATGCGCCCTCAAGAGGTACGGGTTGTAGATACATGCTGCGGTGGTGAAATCGTAGTTATGGCTCCTGAAAAGGTTGAGGTAGGCTCGACTATCGAGGTTCGCCCTGGCGATTTGATTCCGTTAGACGGCACAGTGCTTGAAGGTGAAACTCGCGTAAATACAGCTCCTGTAACAGGTGAGCCTGTACCGGTTCGCGCTGTACCTGGCACTCAACTCATGTCTGGTTGCATCAATGAATCTGGTCGCATTACGATGCGCGTTGATAAGGTTCTTGAAGAATCCATGGTTACAAAAATCCTTGATGCCGTTGAAAATGCAGCATCTTCTAAACCTAAAATCGACCGCTTCATTACACGTTTTGCTCGCGTGTACACACCAATCGTTGTATTCCTTGCTCTTGCTGTTGCCATTATTCCATCCCTTATTACTGGTGAATGGAATAAATGGATCTACACAGCCTTAACATTCCTCGTTATTTCTTGCCCATGTGCATTGGTGCTTAGCGTGCCACTTGCATTCTTCTCCGGTATCGGCAATGCGTCTAAACACGGTATCTTGCTTAAAGGTGGTCGTGTTATCGAGGCGTTGGCTAATGTGAAAGCCGTAGCTCTTGATAAAACTGGTACTATCACATCTGGTGAGTTCAAAGTTCACAGCGTAGAAACTGTAGATCTCATGTAAGTTCCAGTCAATTGTTATCCATGGCGGCAGCTATCGAAGCCGTTTCTACACATCCAATCGCAACAAGCATCGTGTCTGAAGCAAAAGAACAAGGCATTACTGTAGAGGCTTCCGACTTTGTTCAAGAGTTGGCAGGCGAAGGTATGGTAGGTATGACTGATGGCCAACAAGTTCTTGTTGGTAACCGTCGTCTTATGGAACGCTATGCGGTTCAAGGCTATCCAACAGAGGCTGCTGAATATGGCACAGAAGTTCTTGTGGCAGAAGGTAATACATACTTAGGTCGTATCATCATTGCCGATGAAGCTCGTCCTGATTCCGCAGAGGCTATCGCTGATCTTAATGGTCAAGACATTAAAACTGTTATGCTTACAGGTGATGCTGAAGCAAGTGCAAATTACATCGCTAAAGAAACTGGTGTAAGTGCTGTTCGCGCTCAATTGTTGCCTCAAGATAAATTGTCCGTAGTACAAGATATTCGCTCTGAATATGGTCCAACTATGTTCGTAGGCGACGGTATCAACGATGCTCCAGTACTTGCTGGTGCTGATGTTGGTGGTGCCATGGGTAGCGGTGCTGATGCGGCTATCGAAGCGGCAGACGTTGTATTCATGCGTCCATCCTTGACTGCTATTGCACATATCCTTGACTTGTCCAAAGCGACGTTACGCGTAGCATGGCAAAACGTAGTATTCGCTATTGCTGTAAATCCTTATCATGGCGCTTGGCCTCATGGGCTATGCATCCATGTGGTGGGCAGTATTTGGTGATACTGGGGTATCCATCCTTTGTATCTTGAACTCTGTTCGTATCTTGCGCCGCAATTAGGTGAAAGCAGAGTTTATAGCTCTGTAGAGGAACGAAATAAATTACATTATCCTGATCTGAATAATTAGGGCCGATATAAATAACCTCTAGGTTAGTAACTAACTAACTTAGAGGTTATTTTATTGTGTGGATTAAACATTTACGATACTTTTACTATATACATTTGTACATCATAAATAGACATAAAACTGTATATGTATGTTCTAGATACACAAAACTTTCACAATTGAATTGAATAATAGCTATAAAATAGTATATAATTTATTAGATGATTACTATAAGTTCGTTGGAAGGAGGGATAGCATGATCACGGTGTACAAACACATAGAAGAAGAGTTAGTTTCAGACTGCACTGTATCAGATGCCACAAAAGGTTCTTGGGTAAATTTGGTGAACCCAGACCCCGATGAATTATCCCTTATCAATATTTTGACAGAAATTCCAACGGACGTTTTAAAGACCGCCCTCGATATGGAAGAACGTTCTCACGTGGAGTTAGAGGACAATTATATCTTTGTTGTTATCAACATTCCAGTTGTTCGCGGTAACGATATGTACGATACAGTGCCGCTTGGTATCTTCTTGACGCCGGACTTCTTTATTACGGTCTGCCTCGAAGAATCTGAAGTATTGTATCCGTTTATTTCCAATCAGATTTCTACGTTCTATACGTTTAAAAAGACCCGTTTCTTGTTCCAAATCTTGTACCGCACAGCGACTATGTTCTTGCGTTACTTGCAACAAATCAACCGTCGTACAGACGACATTGAAGTTCAATTGCGTCATACCACAAAAATAAAGACTTCTTCCAATTATTGGAATTACAGAAATCCATGACATACTTTACCTCTGCATTGCGTACGAATGGTACAGTTATGGAGCGTCTATTACGCTTGCGTGGACATAGCTCTTATAGACATTTGCTCAAAATGTACGAAGAGGATGAGGATTTACTAGAGGACGTTATCATCGAGAACAAACAGGCCATGGAAATGGTTGAAATGTACTCTAATATCTTGATGAACATGATGAACGCCTTTACGTCTATCATCTCTAACAACCTCAACATGGTTATGAAAATGTTGGCAACCTTAACGATTACCATGGCCGTGCCAACCATCATATTTAGCTTGTGGGGGACAAACGTACACTTGCCGTTCCAAGATGATCCAGACGGCTTTGTGAAAGTTGTCATTATTTCTGTTATTTGCTCTGCCATTGCCATCTTTGGTATGTGGAAAAAAGACTTGTTCTAATGGTGATGAACAGTTGGAATTTCAAATTCATATCAACTGTACAGGGGAACACTACATATATGGCGACCATAAGTACATATGGAAGCATTAAATACACATGAAAAAAGCTGGCCACGAGTCAGCTTTTTTTGATTGCTTATATTCTATTATTGCTTATTATTGGGCCAATCTGATATAATAATACCGTTATGGAGAGGTGTCCGAGTGGTTTAAGGAGCTGGTCTTGAAAACCAGTGACTCCGCAAGGGGCCGTGGGTTCGAATCCCACCCTCTCCGCCATTCAATTTTATGAATTTCAATGACTATCAAAGAATATGAAAGAGTAAATAAAGCTAGATAAAACCTGATTTATTGATATTCTTAGATATTTATGATTAGTCTATTAGTTAAATATAATTTGCCCCCTTTTTTGCCCCCTAAAATTTATGTGGTAGAATAGAGGGGGAAAGCAGTAAATATAATGTTTTCAAAATCATATAATCATCTCTAAAACCCTTTAGGTTACCGCCTAGAGGGTTCTTATTATATATTAGAGTATGTTAACATATGTCAATATCTGTTTAATAGCTTTGCCTAAAATTAGCTATAGGTTCTATTATTGACGATGTTTACCATATCTTTTATACTTATAGTATCAAAAGCAGTACTACTAGACGTATGACTGGCCGCTTGGCTATAGCCACTCTGTGCCTTAACGTTAGTAGTACTGCTTTTTTGTACGCTTTATTAATAGATAACCTTAACTTTTCTTAACAGCTTAATGCGGTATGTTTTGATGTAACAGTAATGTAACATTGATGTAACAGGTTTGTAACGCTATTACATTCTATTAATAGTAAACCTTAGTTTTCATTAGCTCTTTTTTAGGGGGTTCGAAATATTAGGAAATTAAGTTATTGATCTATGAAGTAGGAGATAGAAAACTTAATCTTTTATATTGATATGTACCCCCTTTACTGGATAACCAGTAAAGGGGGTATTTTTATGAGATATAGTTATGAATTTAAAAGAAAAGCAATTGAATTATTCTATCAAGGTGAATGGCCCAAGACACCTAATGGTGTGAGGACAGATACATTTCATAGACAAATAAGGGACTGGGTTAAATTAGAACGACTTTATGGCTCTCAATGGGTTCATAAATACAAAACTTTGGGATACAATGGTCTTATGAATAAATCTAAAGGTCGACCTTTATTAGCAGACTTACTAATTGCTAACTGCTGTGCTTTAATCGCAGAATATTCGCCTTCAATGCGATTTAACTCTCTTGCTACAGTAGAATGGTGAACACCGATTAAGCTAGCAATTCTGCGAACAGAGTACTATGAGCCGGAATGTGGAAGATTTATCAACCAAGATCCGATTGGATTGGCTGGTGGTAGTAACCTCTATTGGGCTTTACAAAACAGTCAAATGTGGGCTGACCCATTAGGGTTAAGTTCTAAAAAATCTCCTGGAACATGTAATGATCCATGTGCAGGACAAGATCCTGCCGGTGAAGCGGCTGGCTGGCAAGGAAGTAAGGACTATTCAGGTGTAGATAATTGGAAAAATGTTGTCCTAGAAAAAGGGACAATATTGTTTACACTGTATCCACATGGGCCGGCAGGTATGGCTTCTGCCCCTGGGAATTATTTTGTTCGAGGATACGCTGTACGTTCTGCAAGAGGAAATGCCAGAGCATTTAACGATTCTGTACAGGTGAGACATAGTGGAAATGCTACTGCCGCACGTGACATGAGAAAACAATTACATATATTTGTAGTAGAAGAAGATATTTGCGTAGGAAAATCAAAAGCAAATAAAAAATATGGCGATGGGGGGAGCAACCCAATATTATATTCGAGATATGGATAAACCGAAATTAACAAGTACTGGCAAACTTCGATCTTTCAGGAGGTAAAATTACATATGAATCAAATTAAATTATTTATACAACAAAAAAACATTGTCATCAATAATCTCTCCTTAAACTTTAATGATATTAAAGATATTAAAGAAAAAAACTAAATTAATAAATTTTTAAAAAAATATACAAGAAGGTATTTATTTATTTCAAGAAAAATATTTATTACCTTGGAGAAGAAGGAAAAAAATATTTATTGACATATACAAAAAAAGGAAATTGATATCTTATTTAATGACTATTTTTATTTAACTAAAAAACATCTTAGAATCAAAAAAATTATTCAAAAATTTTCTTAATTTATATCCTCCTTTAAAAATCATATTGTGTACTAAAAAAAGTGCTCCAGTACTCGAATTTAAAGGATCTGAATTGGCATGGAATTCCCTTTTTGTTCATCTATGACTCCAAACAGGCGTCAATAAGGCTGAATATTTCATTCTAAAAATACTACAGTAAAATAATAAGAAGTATTTATGAAACAACCATACGAAATACACTCAGATTTTTTTAAGAAAAATGATTGCTTTAGGCTGGTATGAGAATAGAGAAATTATTTTTAGATTCTCTACCCCACCATTTAGAGGAGTTACCTGATAATGTAAAAAAATTCTAAGAAAAATATGGTATTTAACAATTAGCTATGACGCTTATTATCGTGGTAATGGACGCATCTTTCTATCTACGGTACTGCATAACTTTGGGGAAACTACAAATACCTTACTTGACTACTCTATAGATGATGAAGATTATATTTTTTTATCAAAAATCTATTGGATGAATTGTAAAAATCAAGTTGAACAAGTAATACAAAAAAAGTCCATACGGCTCTCTTCCTTTGGTAGAATGTAAGTGACTAAACTTTATTCACAAGGAGAAAAATCCCTATGGACCACTTACATTATACCGCAAATGAGCACAGAAAAGGACAACATCTTACATTTGAGTGCCGTGTTTTGATTCAGACTCGACTCAAAGATGGATGGAGTCCTAACAGGATTGCCAAGGAAATTGGCTGCGCACCGAACACCGTTCGAAATGAGATCAAGCGCGGAACTGTGTCACTATACAAAGGAAATATCCTCCGTTATAAAGCCACTGCTGGTCAAGATGCTTATGAGCGAAATCGCCAGTCATGCTGCCGGCACTATGACTTTTTCGAGAAATCTAACTTCATCTCTTTTGTAGAGCAGAAGTTCTTCGAAGAAGGATGGTCACTTGATGCTTGTGTAGGCCGTGCCTTGAAAAATGAATTATTCACCAGAGATCAGATTGTCTGTACAAAAACACTTTATGGTTACATTGATCTCGGACTTCTTGGAATCAAGAACATCGATCTTCCGGAAAAACTTCGCAGGTCACCTAAAAAAACACAGGTTCATAAAAATAAGCGAATTCTCGGTCGGAGCATTGAAGAACGCCCAGCATCTGTAAATGACCGTAAGGAGTTTGGACATTGGGAAGCAGATCTTGTTATCGGCTCAAAAAATAATAACGATGATGCCCTATTGACCATGATTGAGCGAAAGACCAGGGAGTACTGGATGATTCGCATCCCCGGTCGTAATCCGAACAGCGTCATGAATGCGCTATCAACAGTTCATTCTCAATTTGAAGAACACTGGGATGATGTCTTTAAGACAATCACCACAGACAACGGTTCCGAGTTTTCGACACTATCTGATTTAGAGACTCTGAGTAAAACACTGGTCTATTTTGCCCATCCCTACACATCCTGCGAGAAAGGATCGGTGGAGCGCCATAACGGATTAATTCGTAGGTTTATTCCGAAAGGAAAACGGATCGACAGCTATTCCAATGAGCAGATAGCTCAGATCGAACTCTGGTGTAATGGGTTGCCACGGAAGCTTCTCGGATACCGAACACCGGATGAACTCTTCGAGGCCGAACTGGACAGGATTTATTCTTGTGCGACCTGATGGACTATTTAGCTGGTAATGTTCAACTTGTTATTGCAATTTTCGTCAAAAATCTATTGGCAAAAAATTAAGAAATTTCGGCTTTGCAGATAACCGAGAAATCCTTATTGATGAACTGGGAAGAATTTATTTTATTCCTGATTCTGGAGCTTTATATTATTTGGGAGGTAAATTTTATGAGGGATTATATAATTTAATATTTAGAACTGGAAATTCATTTATCGTAGAGGAGGATGGGGAACTTTTTGTAGAATCAGAAGTAGGTATTTCACCAGGAAATATGAATATTAGAGATACTGAGTAAACATAGGTTTTCCCAAGCTCTAACGCCCCGTAAGGTCGTCTCCCCCTTTCAGACGGCCTCGACGGCCAACCCCCGCTGCGGATTACCGAGTTCAAACGCGATATATTGGGACGCTTAATCCATACCCTCGTCCGTGTCTCCAACCACCACAGCATCACCTGCTTCGACTACAACGGCAACCGTACCGCCATGACTTGTCCCTCTCACAAACCTCAGAGCGTTCAAAAGGAATGGTTGACATATCTGACTCAAGAGGATATTTTTTTCAAAGACAAAGAAACAACTATTTGCCATGAAAATAGTAGTTATTAGGAAGAATTAATGGTTAATTCTATAAAGAATATGACTAAGGTTTAACTTAAGAAAGTGCGAATTGTTAAGTCAAGATCCTACAGTAGGTAGCAAGGTTATATGAGGTAATTAAAATGAAAAAGCTTTTTTTAAATCTAGAAGTAATTGATGGTTATCCTCCAGTATCTATGGAAAGCATTTGGGCAGAAGTGACTGAAGAAGGCTATCTTAAAGTTAATAATATTCCTTTTTATAGCAAAGAAATCTCTTTAGGTGATATTGTTAGTGGAATACAAACGGAAGAAAATTACTTATTATATGATAAAAATTATAATTCATAGTAAAAAAATAGTACATTGCGGATTGTTTTCTTTAATGAAAACCAGAAATTTAAAGATAAAATATTAACTAAACTAATAGATCTTGGATGTGAGTATGAAGCATTTAATGTAAATTTCTATGCAATAAACATACCAATTCAAGTAGATATAGAAGAAATATATCTTTTCTTAGATGAGTTTGTGGAAACTGACGATTTAGATTATGACACAGGGTATTTGGCACAATAATTTGTGCAAGCTATAACTTGGTAATATCGTAATGTGTAGAAAATTCTAGCATTGTTTACGTAGTAGAAATTTTAAGACTATGTGATACCAGCCACCTCTTGCAGGAAACCCAACCGGACGGCAGATATACCTATCTCTACACCGATACAGCTACGAACCCCTGCACAGGTACACAACTAAAAAACTCATATTGAAAGGACTAATCATGAAAGAATTATCAAGAATAGAAAGAAATTTAAACATCTTATTTCCTCAGTCATATAAAAAAATACTATTAATAAATTTCAATTATTTATGGAGATTGAATTCAACAACTATCAAATTAATCTGTTTAATGAAGAATCGTTGTTTGATAACTTAAATGGCTTTCCTCAATGGTGCTATTTAAAATACCTAGTAGAGATAAATAAAGAGAAACAACAGATGCCGAATATTGTAGAAAGGCATGACTCAAATGGATATATTGACTTAGAACGAGTAAAAAGAGGTTTGCTGTTTGGCTCTTTAGCTGATGGAGCGTGCGTGTATTTTGATTTGGAAGATGATTTCTCAATATGGGAGTATTGGCTAGATGATGGAAGCATCGGGAAAATAGCAGACAATTTCGATGAAATTCTTGAATATGGAAAAATTATAGATTTTGAGTAAATGTAAATTTTATCAAGGTTTAACAATCCCATAAGGTCGTCTGAAATAATTTTCAGTCGACCTTGCTCTATACGCTTACCCTTACCTGCTTCGTCTACAAGGAAAACGGCCAGCACCAATGGAAAGTGCCGTCTAAAGAAGAGAACGCCCGAAACGATTTGCCTGAAACCGACTGGCGCGATGTGCAGTACGATATGCTGTACCTGCCCGTTCAGAAACCATCCGCTACCACTATGATTTCAACGGCAACCTCTTGTGGTTCGGCAACTATACCGGCTGGGGTCGTCTAAAAGAGGAAACCAAGGTTGCGGATAGCGCATACCGACCCTTCCACTAGCAAAACCAGTACGCTGACCGTGAGACGGGGCTGCATTACAACTTCTTCAGGTATTATGAGCCAGAATGTGGAAGATTTATTAACCAAGATCCGATTGGATTGATGGGAGGGACAAACTCTTATCAGTTTGCGATGAATGCGTTGGGATGGATTGATCCATTAGGACTATCAAAAAAAGGGGTTAAGGCTATTATAAAAACAATATCTGGAATTATTGCTGAAGGATTTAGCACAAAAGTAAAAGGTAAAAGAGGAAAAATACATCCTGTCGTACAAGAAGCTTATGATAAAGTTCCTGCCCGAAGAAGGTCTCCTTTTCATTGCAAATGTGGGGAAGCTGATGCTCTTAGCAGAATTGCAGAAGATGCAGATGCTCGGACAATTTCTGATTTAAGAAAAATCGTTAAAAACGGAACATCAGAAGCTTATGATCTTGCTGATGGTACACTTAAAGCACCGTGTAGTAGTTGTGCATGGGTATTAAAATTCTTAAGAATGAAAGGTAAAAAATAGTCATGTATGATATAAATGAAATTATGAATAATATTTCCGAGTTTTTTTAGAAAAACCAGAAAAAAATGAAAAATTTTTCTAATTAATAAGCTAAGAGATTTCCTAAAAAAATTTTTTTATGATAATAATTCACAGATTAACATTAAAGAAAAAAATATTTTTTTAAACAATAAAAAAATACCGATATATCATTAAGTTTTTTTATTAGCAAGTGAAAAATTATTATAACAGCTCTATATCATTAAATTCATTAATAAGTAAACGTATCCAAGCATGGAAATTATTTGATTCAAGCTCAGAAGATTTTAGATTTTTTTAAATCTTATTATCTATACTATGTACGATTACGAAAAGGAAGAAATTGCAAAAGAAGGAGGAGATATTGATGACTTAATTTCAATTATAATTATTGATTTACATGATATTCATCCCTCTTTGCCAACTCAGTTTGAAGAGTTCCTTATTCAGCAAACGTAGGCTAGGTCAAGACCCAACAAATGCCAAAGGTCGTCTGAAACCGATTGGCGCGATGCGCAGTACGACATGCTGTACCTGCCCGTTACCGAAAGCATCCGCTACCACTACGACTTCAACGGCAACCGTACCGCCACCGTCCTGCCCGACGGCAGACAGATCAACTACCTGTATTACGGCAGCGACCACCTGCACCAAATCAGCCTCGACGACGAAGTCATCACCGACATCGAACGCGATCGGCTGCACCGCGAAATCTACCGCACACAGGGTAAACTCGCCAGCCGTTACGAACTCGACCCCTTAGGCCGTCTGAAAAGGCAAATTGCCACACTCAACGAGCTGACGCAGACCGAGACGGCGAAAAATGCCAACAAACCCACTACTTCCACTGCGATCAAATCATTATCCCGCGCGAGATGACAGACAAAGACGGTAATTTGCTGTGGTTCGGCAGCTACACCGGCTGGGGGCGTCTAAAAGAGGAAACCGAGGTAACGGATAGCGCATACCAACCCTTCCGCCTACAAAACCAGTATGCCGACCGTGAGACGGGGCTGCATTACAACTTCTTCAGGTATTATGAACCTGATGCGGGGCGGCTTGTGAACCAGGATCCGATTGGGTTGTGGGGTGGGGAGAATTTGTATACTTTTTCTACTAATACACAATCTTGGGTGAATTTTTTAGGTCTTCGCGGTGTTTATTTTTTTACAGACATGACTCAATCATATATTGGTAAAGGTCCTTTATCACGAATGAGACAATCAATTAGGTATAGAACTGGGCCTAAACCATCGAATCCAATGTCTAAACCTACTGCTTGTGTCCATGTTAAATTAAAAAGCAATAAAATGGCACTTATGGTAGAAGCCAGATTAATGGTGATCCATAATGCAAAATTGAATCCATCATTTATGAACAAAATACTCTCAAATGGTGTAAAACTATATGCTGATAAAAATACTACTGCTAGAGAAAGAAATATAGCCGATCGTTACGCAAAAGTAATTAATCAACGAATGGAAAATGTTAAATCAGGAAAATGCAAATCTGCTTGTTAACTTTTAAATAGAAGGTGTAAATATCTATTAACCGTTCATGTATTAATCGAGGTATATTATGAAAACCACGTGTGGATATAACAAACATATTAACTTAGTAGAAGTTCTACCTAATTATTTGAACGCTGGAATTAAGCAGGCAAAAATTATATAAATGCGGGCTTCGAATCATGGGGAAACTTAGTGCATTATTTTTTTAGATTCTGATAAGATTGTAAATCCTGTAGATCTTGATTTTTTTCAGATTTAAAAAAATATCCTGAACTACCATACATTGCTATAGAAAATGATTTTTGAAATTAAAAAAATATTTACAATCTTGAGACATTATACTCGCTAGAGCAACTTGAAACCTTATTGCTACAAAAAAAGCCTTCGACATTGATATATCTCTTATTAAAAAAATTTAAAGGATATCAGATTCGATTACTCAAGAAAAATTAAGAATGTAGGCAAATCTCACAAACTGGAAAGATTACATATCTGGTCTTACAAAGGTAAAGATCTAAGTGAATTTCATGAACTTACAAACTTAAAAGATCTTCTGTTAGTACGACCAAGTATCAAGTCATTAGACGGAATTGAAAATATGACCAATCTAGAAAAAATCGAAATATGCTATGCAAGAAATCTAGAAAATATTTCTGCCCTTGAATTACTCCGTAGTAAACATGAAATTAAATACATCACTTTACCTAATAAATTTCGAACTTAAATAAATTATCTTGTTAAGCCGCAGGTAGGGTCAATGTCCAACGAAACATCAAGGTCGTCTGAAAGAAGAAACCAAGGTTGCGGATAGTGCTTACGAACCTTTCCGCCTGCAAAACCAATATGTCGACCGTGAGACGGGCCTACATTATAACTTCTTCAGGTATTATGAGCCTGATGCGGGTCAGTTTGTGAATCAGGATCCGATTGGGCTTTCAGGCGGAGACAATCTGTATCTCCAGTAGGAACATCATACCCTATGAGAGCGTTACCTCTTGGTTCTAATTGAAAGCCTTATACCATATATAGGGTACTGGAACCAATTGATAATGTAGCTGCAAGTAAAATTATGCTGTTGTTCGGAGAGATCGGATTAGGGACACAGTATGAATTACCAAAATCTGTTAAATCATATAGAATCTGGGCATCTGGAAGAGGTGAAAATAGGAAAATGTTAAAAATTAATGAATTGAATTCATATCTTAAAAATAAAGGAGTACCAGAAGATAGTTACTCAATCAATGAAGTAAATGATGAATCATTATGTATTGTTGAAGAAAATAAAAAATGGCATATATTCTATTCTGAAAGAGGATTGAGAACCGAAGAATATTGTTGCCAAGATGAACATTTGGCAATTCTATATTTTATCAATCGCTTATCAAAAATGTTAAAATTTTCTTTCGAATGAAAAAAAGCAAACTGTAGCCTGTATGAAACTTTTAATTATGGTATGGGGTATGTGTGTAACATACACGCGGCTTCTACTTTTTAAGCGACATCTAAATCCTCTTTGAAGGCGTCTGAGCTATCGATTCTTTAATAGTTTCATTACCATTAGCAATGGCATTCTATCTAGAGGTCGTTTTTCCTGATGGCTGAGAAGCTAATTGACATAGACAAATACAGGAAAGGATATATATTATGTTGAAAATATTGAATAATTGTTTGGATGGAATTGTATTGGGTCAAAAAAAGGCTGACTTTGATGATGTTATTTTAAACAATCCCAATTATTCATCAGAGTATGCAACATGCGCTTCTGGTACTGTAACAGGCGTTATTGGCAAAGATCTGCGACCAGGAAATATATGGGAAAATAGAGAATTACCCGCTTTGAAGAACAATCCTAATATAACAAAAATAGTAATAATAGATCCCTAAAAACAAAGATTTCAACTATTATATTTCAAAAGGTAATTACTATGGATGATTTCGTAATTGAAAAAAATTTCAAGAGGTATGTTAATTGTTTCTTTAAATGGACATGAAATTTCATTTGAAGGAGAAATGTCCTTTCCAAATAATGAGTTTCACTTTTCCTTATATGCGAAAACAGCAAAATTTACTAAGACCAACCAAATTTTAAGCAAGGAAGAGTTAGATAATATTTTAGAACATTTAAAAAAAGAATTTATTTTTAAAAAAATAGAGTATTAGACATAATTTTCTAAATTTAATTATCAACTGTAAAGTAGCCCAAGCAAGCCGTAGCCCACACAAAACCTTCAGTCCTGACGTAGGGTGTGTGCAGTACGCACGCGGTTTCTGTTTTTCAGACGCTCCCTGTCAAATCGCCTAACCCGACGGCGACGCACAGCCTCACTTCCGTCACCTTCAGATGAATTATTTGAAATTATCCGATTGAAATAGAAAGGAAACTTAAATGTCAAAATTACTTTTTACTTCTTCTAAAACGCCACATAGTATTGGTTATATTGGAGGAGGAGCTGAACATATTCCGTTAGAATTATGGCCTAAAGTTCCAAATTCTGATGCCTATCAAACGCATCTGTTTACTCTTTATTCTGACTTTTTACCTGAAAATGTATTCCCTCGCAGAAATTATTATATTTCTGTTTTTATTTCCATAGAGGAGCATGCACTAGGAGGGGTGAAAGACTCTATTTCATCTAAATATACTGTTAATTGTCAGGATGATTTAATTTTACTAAATGATGGTTTTAGTTGCGCTGTCCTTTATGAAAGGGAACAAGCTATCAACAAGCAAGATTTAGGAAATATTTCTTTAGAAAGAAAATTTTTTGAAAGGCTTGATGAAATTGATAAAGAAGCTGATGCAAAAATACAATGAAGATGAACATTTATTCTTTGAAGATAATGGAATGGGATTGGGTGTATCCAAAAATTTTTGGCAATCCTTATTTTTGAACAAGATATAATATATCCTTCTCCTAAGTTTAATTTTTTTGCTTGCAATTATTAGAAGAAGATATAGATAAAAAAAGTTACATATTTTTTTCAGAATGGTATTGGTTATTTTTATTATGATCAAAATGTTAAGAAAAAACTTCTATCTGGAAGTCAAGCAGGCATTTTCTTTATTCAAAATACTTAAGAATTAACATAAAACCTTCAGGTTCAACTTAACAAGCCGTAGCCTGTATCCATACCAACCAAGACCGCTACGAACCCTTGGCATAGCTACACAACAGGACCAACGAAGAAGGCGAAAGCCGCCAAAAAAACCACTACTTCAATTGCGACCAAATCGGCATCCCGAAAGAAGTGACCGATGATAAAAGCAACTTGGTTTGGTTCGGCGACTATTACGATTGGGGAAAACTAAAGAGTGAAACCAACGTAACAGTAACGGCGTACCAATCCTTCCGCCTGCAAAACCAGTATGCTGACAGTGATACAGGGCTGCATTACAACTTCTTCAGATATTATGAGCCGCATTCGGGACGGTTTGTGAATCAGGATCCGATTGGGTTAGAAGGTGGAGATAATATTTATTTATTCTCCCCTAACATACAAAGCTGGATAGATCCATTAGGGCTATTATCATGGAATACTGCTAGAAAATAATTTTGGAAAGCAGAAGCAAAAAGAGAAAGGAACCAGCACATGGTAACAGGATTAGAAATCAAAAATTTAATTCAATCTCATGAATACAAAAGGTTATTAGATAAGGCTGAATATGAATATGGAATTAAAAATTTATGACAATGATGAAAGTATTTCACAAGAATGTAATTCTGTTGCTAATGAAATTAATAAATCAGGATTAACACCTGAGTTAATATTAGATTTTATTATTGAAAAACGATAAATTAGTTTTTAATTTCTCAAAAATTAAAAAAATATCAAAATTGTCAGAAGATTACTGTGACTTTGAGGAAGATGAAGAAGATAGTGATGATATTATATTAATTGGTCAGGCTAAGACTTTCCTCATTGTAAACTCTATAGAAATTTTTACTATTGAGAAAAATCAGAAACAGATTTAATAAATTTTTTTGAAAGCAATTAAGATTCCTTCTTATAAAAAAATATGCAAAAAGAGTTATTTGAATTTTACCAAGAGAGCCTAAAGATATATTAAAACTTTTACTACTCTATCTGTATTTTGATATCTTTTTATATCTCCTGACAAGCATAGACTGTGTTAAACCCCAACAGTGTAGTAAGGTCATCTGAAAATTTTCAGACGACCTCCCTTTTATATGCTCCTAAAAAAGCGAACAGATCTGGTTCAGCAAAAATCCGGACGGGCATTATGTCATCGTGTCGCTGGAAGGTTCGATAGCGCTGCGTTTCGCGCCTTTGGCGGTGGCGGAAGACAGTTTGGACGAAGACTCTACCCTCTTCCCGCTGGTGGCAGTGGAAGATGCCAACGGCAACCATCAGCGTTTCGTCTATCATCTGCTGACCGGTCTGCCGCAATACGTCATCGACGGCAATGGCCGGGTGTTCTCGCTGAACTTCGACAATGTGGCGGAAGAGCAGTCGCCCTTGTTGGAATTGTTGTTCTAGTTAGTGTTTGTATATATTCAACGGCGGGAGTATGTGGTGCTTTTTTGGTAGGAGGAAGTTTTGTAGGAGCAATGTGAAGTTTAATATTGATATAGGAACATGATAATTATGAGCAATAGTGATTTTTATATACAAAATATGATTGAAACTTCTTTAGAACAAGAAGATTTCAGTCAAATAATTATACTACTAGATTCGCTACCATCTAAAAAAATATACGTAGAGCATTGTATTTATTATCAAAAAAATATTCCCAAATAAAAATAGAAATTACTGAGAATGAATTTAAATTTATTAAATGTATATTATCCAATAATAAATTTATAGTAGTTCAAAAGCATCTCTAATTTTCTGAGAGCAATATCTATACTCAACTTTAATGACCTACAAAAAAACAGGATATTTCTGATTTGATTTTTTTCAAAAATCTAAATATTTTTAAGCAAAAAAATTGTGATTTTTGAGTTAAATATACTAATAACAAAATTAATAGAACCCAATAAATTTTTTTTATGCAAGTTGAGAAATTTAAAAAAATAATTTAGATTATTATTCAAGAAAATATTTATTAGATTTTTATTTTTTTACGAGAAAGAATATCTTGAAAATGGCTTTAATGAAGATGAAATCAATGATTTTATAAAATTATTGAGCTACCCTAGATAAAATAGCAAGCAGTGATCCGCACAAAACCTCCAGTTCTTACTAACCTTTGGCACAGGTACGCAACTGGACCAACGAAGACGGAGAAAGCCGCCAGCAAACCCACTACTCCCACTGCGACCAAATCGGCATACCAAGAGAGATAACCAATAAAGATGGCAACCTTTTGTGGTTCGCCAACTATACCGGCTGGGGGCGTCTGAAAAAGGATGAGCGCGTCTATCGGAATGTACATCAACCGTTCAGATTACAGAACCAGTACTTCGATGACCAAGTGTTGACAATGCTCGCGGTGTATATGATTAATGAAAGAATAAATTATGAATATAGAATTGCATATTGAAAGAGTACAATCTATTTTAGATCAAATGGATCTACAAAAGAAATGTAAATTTGCAGCTTGGTGCTGTAATGCACTGATCATTGAGAAAAAAATAAATGAAAAATATGACTAAAATAACTAATTCAAATGTGAACTACCAACTCTGTGATGCTATCATTAAAGCTGGTTGGTATGATTTCTCCCAAATAAATATTGGAATCTCTCAAAAAGCTATAGAAGATATAAATTGGAATGATGATGATCCATTAAATGATATGGTAGAAACACAAGGAACTATAGAATTATTAGCTTCGATTCGAAATATGTTACTAGGTATACAACAAAAATCATCTGATAGTTATTACTTTGCTGCATGTGCTGAAAACGTAATTAACTGGAAAGATGCTTTAGCGAATTTCCCATACTCCGAAGATGGCAAAATAGAGGATGAAAATTTAAAACGTGAATATGAAATTCAATTGTTATTTTTAGATGATTTAAGAAATAGTATAATTACCTTACAGGATATTAAGAAATATAGATAAATGGATGCAAGCCTGAGTAGACTATTTAGAAAGATAGGAGTTGAGTTGATGGAGTCTGAGGAATTAACTTCTAAAATTTTGCTGGAAAGTGTTTTAGAATGTACAGATTTTGTAGTAAATGAGGTGCCAAACTTATATAGTGCAGTAATAGAGAGATTAAAGCAAGACGATGAAGTATTCTTTATGAATTTTGTTGAAGATGAGGATGGTCAGGATGATTATTATGGATATGTCTATAATAAAACAAATGGAAAAATCTACGAATATGCGTTCCATGATGACAAATTAGTGAAAAATAGGAAGTTGTCTTTTACTGAAAAGAAAATTGGAGAGTTAACAACGAAAGATATTCTTGAATTACCTATAATAGACTTACTGTAATCCTTCTTTGAGGTCATCTGAAATGTTTGCTCTTTAACAACCTCATCACTAGTCAGCATCAAGGTCGTCTGGAAACTAACTTTTAGACGACCTTTGTTGTACCGTATTCAACCGCCGCTACGCCTACGACAAAGTCGGCAACCTGATTCAAAGTGCCGACCAAAGAGGCGGTGTAATCAACCTGATCATGTATGGGAATTACGATTAGGAGGCCCTGATACACGATCTAACTTAAAAATGCTTGATACCTTTACAAACTGGCATATCGGCACACAACAAATTTGGCCTCAAATAAGGAATTTACCTGTAGGTACTCCTATAAAAAAATCCGTATTCTATAGGATATTAATCACATTTATAATTGGAGATTGTTATGAATTTATCTAAAAATAATTAAACATTATAGAAATTGTTTGTCTGACTTGCCTGATGCTCCTTTATACGGAAATATTCCTCAAGGTGCGGATAGGATAAGTGAACAACTAGAGCAATTTTTGGCACCTGAACATAAACAATTTTTATTATTATGTAATGGGGGTTCTTTTGGAGATATAGAATTATGGAGTACAGAAGAGATATTGGATAGACAATATAGAGTACCAAAAAAATTTACAAGATTATACTTATGAAATAGGACAAGTTTTATATGAACCAATTTTTTTTAAATAGGCTCAATGATCAAGTAACATTTAATGTTAATAGTAAAAAAAGTATTCCTTTCTCTTCATTTATTGAGGAATATATGTTTGGAAGTAGATATAAATATATATTTGATGGTGCTGATATAGATGATATGTGGTACACCTTTCTACAAGATAACCCTATTTAGAATCTAAATTGTGTAAGGACGACCTCTACTAAATCGCCTCTCCCGACGGCAAAGTGCTCAAGATCAGCAACAACCTCGGCGAAGAATGGATGTTCGACTACCGCAAAGACCATACTGTCGTTACCGACACCTACAATACGACAGCTACGACCCCTTGGCGCAAGTCCGCGATTGGACAACCGAAGACGGTGAAAGCCGCCAACAAACCAACTACTTCCACTGCGACCAAATCGGCATCCCGAGAGAGATGACCGATAAGGACGGCAACCTCTTGTGGTTCTACAACTATACCGGCTGGGGTTGTCTGAAAGAGGAAACCAAGGTAAAGGATAGCGATACCACCCCTTTCGCCTGCAGAATCAGTATACCGACCTTGAGACGGGGCTGCATTACAACTTCTTCATGTATTATAAGCCGGATGCGGGGCGGTTTGTTAATCAGGACCCGATTCGACTGGTGGGGGGATGCGTTTGCACCAAATACTCAAGATTGGCTTGATCTATTAGGTCTTTGCTCTAATTCGAAATTACCTAATGCAGATAAGGCTATCATTGACCCCAGAAAAATCACGGGATATGCCTTAAATACAGAACACCCTGTAGGTGGAAAAAGCAAAGGTTTTTCAATCTGCATTAGGATTTAATCAATCAAATGTAGATAAGTTGATTAAAAAAATCAACAAGGTGTTTGTGAAAACCCAGCAACTCCAGGTAAATGTGATGAACATGGGCAACGCTATACTGTTGATATTCCAATGACTGGTCCAATTGGACAGACCGCCACAGTTAGAACTGGTTGGATAATCGATAGCGGACAATCAATTCCACGATTGGCAACTACATATGTTTTATAGTTAATTATTAAGGAGTTTATAGTGAAATATTCACTTTTAGAAGTAGTCAAATTGCAACAAGATCTTCCTGGTTTAATTTACAAAAGGGAGACATCGGTGCTATTGTAGAAGTTTATTCAAATCCTTATGAAGCATATGAGGTTGAATTCTGCGATACTAAAGGAAGAACAATCGCACTACTAACTTTAAAGCCAGAACAATTAATGCCATTTCTTGATATATAATATTATTCTTATAAATCTTATAAGCAAGCCGTAGCCTACATGAAACCTTCAATTCCGCCGTAGCATGGGAGCGGTAATCATGCTGTTTCTGCCTTTCAGATGACCTCAATTCTTTTTCGAGGTCGTCTGAAACATTTGTTCTTTAACAATCTCATTAGCAATGGCATTCTATCTAGAGGTCGTTTTTCCTGATGGCTGAGAAGCTAATTGACATAGACAAATACAGGAAAGGATATATATTATGTTGAAAAATATTGAATAATTCTTTGGATGGAATTGTATTGGGTCAAAAAAAGGCTGACTTTGATGATGTTATTTTAAATAATCCTAATTATTCATTAGAGTTTGATAGAAAACACAAGATACAATCTGATTCAGAATTGATTACTGTATCCTCCTTGAGGAATTGTGATGAATTTTGCTTAAATGGAAAAAGTTATTAACTTTTCAAATCTTGAAAAAAATTTTTTTAGAAGAGGAGGATCCTCTAATAGAAGTTTCGGATGAAGAAAAATTATTTTTTTATATTTTTTTCCAAAAATATAATTTAGTTTTATATGTTGACTATAAGGATAATTTGTTTCTGCAGATATTAATTTACGATGAGAGTATAAGAGATTTATATGATAATAAAGGTAAAAAGTACTCAGACTTTCAAAAAAAGTAAACTTAAAAAAACTCAACTTTAAATCATGATAAATTAATATTTATTCCTTATAAGAGCATAGGCGATTTTGAATTAAATTGTTCTCTATCAGATGTTATAAGAAAAATATGACATATCAAACAATGTTATCCCGAAGGTAAAAAAATATTATAGAGATAAACAATTTTGTACTAAGGTTTGATAATGAAAAGTTAACTGAGGTTACAATTTTCAATGATAAGAAAGTAGAGTTTGCAATATACTATAATGAAATGGACATATCATCAAAAAAAGGGCTTACTGAGTTATTAAGTCAATATGATGTTATTGAGAGAACGAAATCTAAATATCTTTTCAAAGAATTAGGTCTAGTTGTAGAAAAAGATCTGTCCGAATTTCGTTTTTTTGAACAATCATTATTAAAATTTTGGGTAAATTTGCATAGACCTATTACTAGCTGGTAATCACAAGTAAGCCATAGTAAACTTAACAAAATTAGATCCCAAAACAGGTAAACCTATACAAATTAGAAGCTATGATGCAAAAGGGAACCCCGTAAAAGACACCGACTTTGATCATAACCATGGTTTTGGAGACCTTCATGCACGTGACTGGAAATATCCATCAGATAAAGCACCAAATAAAGTCCGAGGAGAAGGACGAGTATTAACAAAAATGGAAAAATTCAACTTAAAATTTGGTAAATGTGCACAAGTATTCCCTGGATTAAGTAGCTTAACAACCAGATTTATAAGTGGAGTAAGTCTTTTGTTATTGCCTAATTCAATTAGCCAATGTCAAGATTTAGATTTTCCATGAAAAATCCAGATAAATGAGGGGCAAAAAAGAAATGAATATACATGACAAGGAAATTGTTGGTTTTTTTATAAGAAAAAAATGATCGATTACTCGTATTACTTTCATCTGATGAAAATAATATCTTTTTTTAATTCAGTAATTTTTTTCATTTTAACAACGTTTCGGACCAAAAATATTATTTTTTTGATATATATGAATGGGGAAAAGAAGATATTCCAAATGAAATTATTAAACTTTTTCCTTGTATAAATCCCTTTATAGAAGATAAAGAAATATATAATTTTCATTATATAAATTCATCTGTTGGACTAGAGGGTATTGTTATCACTAAAAAATAACATTTCTGCGCAAAATATCGTTATGCTGAGATACTACTGACGTCTAAAGAATACTTGACCTACGATAACCGGCTATCAGAAAAACGACTTAGAAGCTTCCAATGACAGCAGCTATTACTACGGTTACTCCGATGACCTGACCCACTGGGAACTAGCCAACGGAAAAGTGCAGAACTACTTCTACGACCTGCATGACCAACTGGTTAAAGCGGAATTCTTTAAAAAAGATGGTACGAAAGAAACTTGGGTGTACAGCTACAATGCCTTAGGCAGAAGGATAGGCAAAGGCCATCTGAAAAACGAAGAAGATTCAGACGGCCTCGAAGAAGAAACCAGATTTGTTTGGGACGGCAGGTATACCTATTTCTACACCGATCCCGACAGTTACGAACCTTTGGCGCAGGTACGCAACTGGACAACCGAAGAAGGCGAAAGCCGCCAACAAACCCACTACGTCCACTGCGACCAAATCGACATCCCACGCGAGATTGTCGATAAGGACGGCAATCTGGTTTGGTTTGGGGATTATTATAATTGGGGCAAACTGAAGAGCGAAACCAACGTAACGGGTGTCCAAGAATACCTTTGAAAGATATACAACCAGACCCTATAGATTGATGGTAATAAAAATGATATCAAATGAGATTCAAGAATTACTTAAAAATATTACAAAGTCTCTAATTAAAATCGAAACAAAAGAGTTAGATGCTTTAATTTCTAGACAGTTAACCCATATAGATAATATTGATTTTCACAGATACGAAATATCTCATAGGAAAAATTGAAAGTCTCAAATTTTCTTTCTGTTCATTTCGTGGTGCTTTCATAAGCTATAGTTCCTTTACTAATTGTAATTTTTATTAATTGTTCTTTTATTACGGCAATAGTTTGTAATACAAAAATTTACTAATTGTACATTTATTAATTGTGTATTCAGATCAACGCATATACAAGATAATTTAATATCTAACTGCTCTCTTCAAAACTGTCATATAGAAGATAATATATTTTCTACAAATAAAACATAATTTATGACAATGTTGAATAAGGCATCCGGGCCGCCTTTTAGGTGGAAAAATTCCCATGCCTTATTGAATTACAGAAAGGAACTTTAAAAAGTGGCAAGAAAAAAACAGAAATGGCAGGTAGGCGATTATTTTGGCATTCCCATAGAAGATGATTTTTTAGCTGTTGGACAGATTCTTGGAAAATATGATTGGATAGGTGTAGCCTGCTTAATTACCAAAATGAAAATTTCCTCAAAAAACCTTCCTTTATATGAAGATATAAAAATAGATAAAAACGATGTTATTGCTGCTATGTTTATTACTGAAGAATCGTTAGATAAAGGATTCTGGCCAATTATTCAACAAGGTATAGTAAATAAAAATATACTGAAACAATATTTTCCTAATATTGATTTAATTGAACAAGGAAATATTATTGGTATTAATACCGAAGGTTCAGCTATTATTGATGATTTTATTAAAGCTTATTTTAGTCTAGCACCTTGGGATGACTGGCATGACCCCGAATACCTTGATAAACTTCTTATTTCTCCCGACAAAAAACCTGAAAATCTTATCTATAAGAACAAATGATCTATTCCAACTCAAAGCTTATCCTGTTATTGAAATGTAATTAAATATTGAAAAATACTTAACACGATATCTTAACATTTGAACACAAAATACTAGCCGTTCCAATTGCAGAACCAATATGCCGACCGTGAGACGTGGCTGCATTATAACTTCTTCATGTACTACGACCCGAACTGCGGACGATTTATCAATCAGGATCCGATTGGGTTGGAAGGAGGCTTTAACGTTTATCAGTTTGCACCGAATGCTCAAGACTGGATAGACCCAAGTGGAAATATAGCTTTTGTACCAATTCTGATTGCAATGGGCGTGGGCGCACTCACGGGTGCGGCAACTGATGCGGGTATGCAGGTCGCTTCTAATGTGATTAATGGTAAAGGTTAGAACGACATTGATTATGAAAGTGTTGCACTCGGTGCCGGTATTGGTGCGATAGCAGGCCCTGTATTAGGCAAGGTAGGTAAATTGGCCATAGGTAAATGCCGAAACGCTTATGGCCCTTTTTAGAAAAATGGTATAGGAGAAAACCATCTTATAGTAGATCAGGAGGGTTTCGAACTAATAACTCTATTTCGTGGGGAGCTTCTCCGGCTAGAAATGGTAGATATGTTAACCAAATAGGAAATCCCCAATTGCGTCAATTTAATCAGTATATTCGCAATAAAAGACTTCCTCCAGGTCGATTATGGTGGATGACACGAGACACTGGACATTTCAATATTAAAAAGGTAAATATATAAATTAAGGTGAACTATGTATACAAAGATTAAAAAGAGAGAGCAGTGAAAAAAAGAGACACAAAAAAATTTGAAAAACTCTTCTGAACATAGTAAATAATTCTTCTTGTTATCGTTGTTTTTCTTAGTACAAGTGGTCAAGATTTAGATTTTTTTAGAAAGCTAAAAGAAAATACTAAAGTTAATTTAGTATGGAATGGTAATTTAAAAAAAGGAATATTAGGATTTTTTTATTGGGATTTATTCCTGATCGCATAGGAATAGTTGAATTTTTAAAAACCAATTGATGAAGTTTTTTTGAAGATACTTTATATGACTGTGGCCCTTCAACAGTATCTATAGTGATTATGAAAGATCAAGATAAAATTCAGAACTTTATAAAAATCATTTCAAGCTTCACCTGTTCCAGATGATTTTGAAGCAAGCGTACTCAAAGACCCTTACGCTTTAATCTACACTATTGGAATTAGTGATATTGATGATGGTATTAATCTTGAAGAGATAGTTACTATGACAAGTTTTTTTGGGTGGATAGATTAATAGATTCTCATGAATATATTATTAACGATAATAGAAATATTATACCAATTATTGTAATTGATAGTGGAAACGTTAGTCTATTTGCCGATATCAAAGATGCTGAATTATATTTAGAACCAGACGATGTCAAACAAAAATGCTTATGAAATATTTAATAGAAATGGAGATTTATTAAATCCGATTATATTAAAGAAGAGTAAAAAAAATTTCTTTTTGGTACCTTTGTAAAGGAGAGTATACAAATAATGCCATATATCCCTAATATAAATAATAAGGAATACCTCTTGGAATTATTATTCAAATTTTGTGATAATGTTAAAATTGAAGTACCAAAAGGAATTAATTTAAATAATTTAGTCGATAGGTTAATAAAAGAAATTGGTTTTACTAAATAATCGTAGTGTCAACTTTTAGAAGAGCAAGTGTAGCAAACCGTAGCCCTGCATGTAGGGTGCCGTGCCCCAAGGTACGCCCCCAGTTTCTTCTTTCAATGGCTACCAGGCCGTTTGAAAAACTTGTTAGACGGCCTAAGTAATCATATTCTTTAATAACCCGATTTTCACGGCTGCTGCCGCAACGGCTATTAGGAACAACTAATATTGAAGGTAAAGTTGCACCTCAAGATTTGGGGTTGCCTGGTGGACAAATACAAAATATATTAATGACTTAGAAAGATCAATAAGACAATGAATCAGGAGCAATTTATAAAAAAAGATCAATATAGTTTTTAGTCGAAATTGATAAAATGATTAATAATTGTGATGAATATAGTTATACAAATAAACAGCAGTTGATTTCTATAAAAAAATGAACTATATGACATGATTAATTATCTAAATTCAGAAAGTATTTTTTTCAACAAAAATAAAGGAAAAAGAATTTTTTTATTGTCTCGGATAGTAATTGATTCTTGGCCATTTAATAATGAAGTTGGTAAACTCCTTGTAGAATTAGAAGAAGATTTCAATTCTTTGACAAGAAAAAAATATAAAAAAATGTCTAAGTTAAAAAAATTTTTGAATGAAACTCCTTTAGACTTTCAAGAAAAAAATTTTTTTTTGATGAATGGAAGTCAGTTACCTTGATTTGATGGAAGTAAATCAAGGTTCTCCTTTAGTTGGAAGTCTATCCATTAACGGTCAATTTATTATTAAAGAACAGGGTTTTGGAGGACCTTTGTTGTATTTCAATAGAAAAAAATATATTCCAGTTTTCATTAGACGATTTTTGCGTTGTTGGATTTAGGCTTGCAATATTAAATTTAGATGATTTATCAATTGAGTATATTGGTGGCATCGAAGACTTGGTTTATCTGAAAGAGATAAAAGATAATAGAATTTATTTCTATACAGATATGTATAAAAAGCACAGAAAAGAATTTAACTTTATATGAACAAATATAACTCAAGGATATGCTATAAACATCATAGCCAAAGGACTTTCATATTAATTAAATTTAAAGAATTTATTCAAAAGTATTGGATAAGTATAACAAAGCTCAAACAGATAGATACATGAGTAAGCAATTAACTAGAATTGGTGGTAAGGTTTTTTTGGAAAAATACGGATCACGTAGTAAATGTGCATAGAAACTGATTGATAACAAAAACTTATAAAAAGGAAATTAAAATGAGTATTTTAAGTAATTATATAATTCAAGATTTAATCCAGAATGTATCTAAAGGAGTTACAGAGACATTTAAATTTGTATTAGAAAGATATAATTCTAATGAAGTTTTTTTGCCTATACATTATATATTGATGACTATTGTTCATATCTGGGGTGGGCTGCTAACACTATTTCTCACTACGAAATAGAAAAAAAGTAAACTACCCAAAAAGAAGATCAGCCTTTTTATTAAATGGTATTACCCTCAATTTGCAATAGGACTTGGAGAGGTTCCTGAGAAAAATAGATAGTATATTCAATAATGAGATACAAAAATATTCTTAATGATACAAATACATTAATATCAGAAGATAATTTTGAGCAATATCAGGCGGAAGTATATGATTCAATTATAGAAGGATTTAAAAAAAGCGATAGAAAAATATAGATAAGAAAAAAACAAATAATGTCATATTTTTTTGTTTCTATTGTAGATAGTGATAATGCTGAAATTATGGAAAAATTATTCTGCTGAACAACTAAATTCATATGATAAATTTCTTACGTTCAAAAAAATAGATTTCAAAAGCAAGCCGTAGCCCGTATGAAACCTCCAATCCCGACGTAAATAAGAACGCACATCCTAAGAGGGCTTTATAAAAAAATTAGGTTTAAAAATTGGAGCAAGTAAAAAAAGTAATGGATTACTGTTAAAGGAGGTTGTTATGCTTAGCTTTTTATGATTGCGATAAAAATTTATCTGAAATTGATTTCAATGATGTTGAGAAAAAATTAGAAGTATCTTTTCCATCTTCATTTAAGTCACATTATTTCAAATGGAATGGAGGTGATCCCAACCTTTCTTGTTTTGTCAATGATAATATCAATTATGACTATATTGAAATTCGTGACTTCATTCCAATGAAATATTCTAAGCAATTTGAGGATGATCCAGATTTTACATTGGAAGGAAGAGCAATAAATGAATGGAAACTTAATGAGTTACCTAAAAATCTGATTCCTTTTGCTTTTGATTGGGGAGGGAATTACCTCTGTTTAGAAAAAAATAGTTGGCAAATTATTTATTATGTAAGGGATGTATGGAGTGAAAATATATCAAGAGAAGCTAATTTTAAAAAAAATTCAATTATTATTGCGAAATCATTTGATGAGTTTTTAAATTGTTTGGAAGAAAATCCTGATGATTAATAAACTGGCGTAGCGTCGTGTATATATAGTAAGTGTAACAAGCCATAATCTTAGGAGGGTATTATGAAAAAGTTATTAGTGTGGGGATATGCTCTACAAAGTATGGATAAAGCAGAAAAAATGGGATTACCACGAGTAAGTAGTGGAGTCTTAGGTATATCGGAGGTATTCAACCCTAAAAAAACGCATCCTGATTTTGACTTTCCCTGGAGTTGGTTCGTAAAGGGGCAAGAAATTCCTCCAATGCCTGAAAAGGTTTATGTGTGCTTAAAGAAAGCAAGAGGTGTTACTTTTGATTTTCTTCCATATAATGATTTCTTTATCATGTCAGCGCGTTTTTTGGAATTTATAAAAAAATATGGGTTTGATCATGATTTTGGAATGAGTAAAGCATTTATTGTCAATACAAAAGGTGAGTTATTGACGAACGAAGTCTATTATTTAGTAAGAATAGTTGCTTGGGAAATCGAGGATGAAATTGTTTACCCAGATTTAGCATTAGATGAAGATGATTTTTCACTAGAGGCATATACTAATTCAGATAAGGATATTTTATTGTCTTCCAATCACAATTATTCAGGAGCATTCATGGTATCAGAAAATTTAAAGGGTAAATTATTGGAAAAATTTTCTTTGCCTTTTCTTTATTCTTTGGAAGAGTGGAAGGAATTAAATAATTTAGACTCTTATTGGGATTAATATAAATCAAAGAAGTGTTGGATGAACTTTTTTCCATCCCAACATCTACTCCCTCTCTCGTGGGAGCGGGCAAAACGACAGCTACGAACCCTTGGCACAGGTCCGCACCCGGACAAATGAAGACAGCGAAAACTGCCAAGAAACCCACTACTTTCACCACGACCAAATCGGTATCCCTCGAGAGATGACCGATAAAGATGGATCGACCCTAAAGGCTTGGCAGTTTTCGCAATACCCCTTATTGCCCCTGAATTGATTGCGTTAAGTAAAGCTGCGCTTGTAACTTTAGGTATAGGTATTATTTATGAAAAAGGGAAAAAAGCTCTTGATACAGTAATGATGGCAGCAAATGGTAATCAAGTAGATACTGGGGTTGCTAATCAAGTTTATGAAAAAATAAATGAGTATTTTCAAAGCATGGAAAAAATAATATGGTAAATGATAGAATTTCAAGTTTTGACGCTTTTTTAGAATGTAAAGATCTATCAATCAATGACTTATTAGAAAAACTACTACATTCTAATACTATTATTCAATATGAAGCAGCAAAAAGACTACAATTTTTTTCAGTATAAAGAGATTATTAATATAATCAGAAATATCCTCTTAACTAGTCGATATAGTAAACATAGAGAAATTGCAAATTTTATCTTGGGACAAATACAAGAAGAACTTGGCACTACGGAATTGAAAGAAATTTTCTCTATATTAACTTACTCTATTCAAAATGATAAAAAGCATTAAAGTGAAATCATCTGCAATATCTTCTTTAGGACATCTATTCAAAAAAATATAATCTAGGAGAAGAAGAGTTTCGCACGATAGAAAAATAATATTAGTTCTATTTGGAATATAAATAGATATTCTATAATTATTTCTATTGCATTTAGTTCTGCATATTTCCCAAAAAGAAATTATATAAAAAGAATATCTTATAAAAAAACTTAAATAGCAAGCATCACAAAAATTATCTCATGGGTATTGTATGGATTAAAAGGAAAAACATTATAAATCAGAATCAATTGAAAATTTACTAATACATAAACTAAGCCAATTTAATGAAAAAAATCTTATATTTACAATGAAATTATTGCATTTTTTTAATTTCAATTAGTTCTAAAAAAAGTTATCCCTTATATTGAAAAAGACACTATTCACTCAAAGTAAAATCGATGATGAAATTTATACTGAACTTAAAAATAATTTATCGGATGAATTTGCGGAATTAAGAAAAAAATTATTGGAAGAATTTAAATAGTTTCATGACGTATGCCTCAACCGTAAACTTGCTTTCGTCTTCAAAGCCAGTAAAACCAACCGCCTTCCGCCTGCAAAACCAGTACGCTGACCGTGAGACGGGGCTACATTACAACTTCTTCAGGTATTATGAGCCTGATGCAGGGCGGGATAACCCATTGGGGCTATCTATTTCAACAGTCATTCATATGGGAAAAAAGGGTAAACATATTGCGGAGCATAATAACTTTATCCCTGGTCGGAGCATTCTAACTGCAAATCCTCAGGATTTATTGGAAGTTGTGTTGATAAGGATACAGGAGATGAGACTCCGACAGAATGGGGAATAATTCATTCATCCAAAAAAGGAGTCCATATTGTTCCTGCATTGTCTGATATAACATAAATTCTATATTTTATTTGAGGAATTAATTATGAAAAAAAAAGAAATTATTTTAAGTATGCAAACGGCTTTTTCTCGGAGCAATTTGTAACAAAGTCAGACTTATTGCATTTGATGTGACTGAAGAATTATTTACTCTTTATGTATATATTGATTCGCCACTGACAGATGATGAGTATGAAGCAATAGATAGTGCTGTTACAGATGTATTGGCTGATTTTCCAAATTTTCTATATGAAAAAAATATGTATTATTGAAAAATAATGATAATATTCTTTTTATTGAATATGTATAAAGGATGTTTTTTTATGCGATTTGAAAATAAATTTGATTAAATAACTCGTTATCCCTACCGTTCAAGATAACCGCCTGAAAACCTACAACAGCACAAGTTACTACTACGACGACCTCGGCAACCTCTTAAAAGTTGCCAATAAACCGAATACTTTCCAAGTAACGGGAAATTACCCCCTTTAATATCATGTAAACAACATCAGGAAAGAAATTTAAAATGACTAACTTTATATCAACAGGTAGTACTTATTGGATTTCAGATGAAGAAATTCAAATTCTCGAAAAGAACGCCACTAATGGAGATAAAAACTCAGCATTCAAATTATATCAATACCATATGTTTGTATCTTTTGGATCAAGATTCGGAATTTAAATGGCTAGAGATAGCGGCAAAAAATGGATATCCAATTGCCCAATCCAATTTAGCCGATTTATTTTTCACACAAGGCAATAAAGAAAAAAAGCCATATTTTTGGGCTAAAAAGGCATATAGAAATGGTGCCAAACTACCAGACGAATTAAAAAAATATTGATAAATATCAATTAATTAATAAGATTTAGCGGATTATCGTTACAAACCTAAAAACTTCTGGAGGAGGATTAAGAAAAAGAAGCTAAGAAATTTCTTAGAAAAATTGAAAAAAAGTAGGTGAGAAATGCCCTTAAATTTTTTTAGGAGAATTTAAATGGAAAAAAATGGATACGTTAATTTTAACTTTTTAGATAGCAAACCCAATATAAATAATATATTAGTTGGGCTAGATTTAGACTATTCAAATAAAGTGATAGCACCAGATGGTCATGAGTTAACATTGGTTGCTTTTATACCAATTGAAAATCTATTAACCATTGCACCTCAATTTAAAACAGATTTTCAGGATATGGAATATAAAGATAAAGCAATTTACGTTTTTTCTTATTATGATAAAGAAGATTATTTTCTTGACTACATTACTGAAATTGACGATGCTATTCAAGGATACACGAAAGTTATCATCGGAGATAAAAATCAGTTCAAGTTTAACCTAGATAAATTTTATCCAATTAATCCTATTGAGAATTTAGATGAAATGAGTTTTCTAGGAGGACAACCTGAATATTTACAACAAGAGAGTTATGATTTTCTAGAAAAATATTTTTTTATAGGTCAAATTTTAGGAATGGATCTACCTAAAGAAGTAAATGAAATTTTTTATCTAACTGAGAACATCGGATATATTTTTATAAATCGAGATCTATCTGGTGGATTATTCTTCGTACAAACGACTTAAACAAAACTAAAAAGGATTTAACCGAACCAAAGAAGACGGAGAAAGCAACTAATGCGAAATAGCTACTATCTCCGCCACGACTTAGAAAGCCCTTTAGGTTATGCCTAGAGGGTTTATATATAGCTTTAATCTCGTACTTGTGCTATATTATTCGTATAATATAAATCTTTAAAGACCAGTTGGGCCATTTGTTGCCTGTTGCTCGTTTCTTTTGATTTATTGATATACTTGGTAAGGCAATTGGAGCCCGTTCCTTGTATAACACTAGAGAGAACCCTTTATCTAATCGATAGAGGGTTCTTTTGTATTACCCTTCATGCTTTGTATTTGAAAAATTCTTTCTATTTATAGTATGATTACTTTATATGTTTTTATTCTGTAGAAAGGAGCTCGTATGAATCGACTTAGTTTCTCGCGAACTCAGATTTTAATTCTCCTTAGCGTATGGCTCACGTTCTTGTTGAGTTTTGTAATGCGCTTATCCTGGTCTTCTGTTATGCCTATCCTCAACGAGGCTTTGCACTTTACTGCAAAGATGGGGGCACAGCATATTTCGGCCTTTTACTTTGGTTATGCCTTAACAGTATTGCCAGGTGGTATATTAGCCGACAAAATTGGTTATAGACGAACTATCTTATTTAGCTTAATTGGTATGGCTGCTGTAACGGCTCTTATGAGTACCATCACAGACTACAACATGGCTTGGGGGTTACGCTTCTTGTTAGGCGTTATGTCTGGTCCTGTACAAGCTTCTTGCTTGAGTGCAATCGGCGATCACTTCGGTCCTAACCAACGTGGTGCGGCTGTAGGTATTTTTATGAGCTGTACATCCTTCGGTATTACTACTGTAAACCTGTATGCACCCTATGTAGCTACACATTACGGTTGGCAAACAGCGTTCCTTGCTACAGCTATCTTGCCGTTGGCAGTGCTCGTATTATGTTACTTCACGGTACGTAAGCCAAGTGCTGAAATCATGGCGCAACGCGAAGCAGAGGCTTCGAAGCGGCGGCTAAGCTCGGCGTAGGTCAAACGTCCTTGAAAGAGAACTTAAAGCACATCCTTTCAAACCGCAATATTCGTTGTTTAGCCATCGCTGGTTTCTTTGCAACAGGTACAACTTGGGGCGTAACGCAATGGGCAAACTTGTACATGGTTAAACAATTAGGCGTAACTGCTATCTACGCAGGTCAAGTTATGAGTGTGTTCGGTACGGCAGCACTTATTGCAAAAACCAACCATCGGTATCTTATCCGATATTTTACCAATCAAGAAAAACCATTTAGCGGCGCTTGTTATGTTCCTATTTGGTCCGGCGTTGATCTTATTCGCTAGCACATCCAATCCGAATATGCTCTTCATTACAGGCCCAATCCTCGGTGTTGGTGCTTTCATGCACAGTGCCTTGACTAATGCTCTCGTAGTTCAATCCGCAGCACCTCATTTGCGCGGTACCACAGCGGGCTTTGTAAACTTGTTCAACCAAATTGGTGCTCTCTTGGCGCCACTTCTCTTGGGCAATGTCCTCGTTATGACGGGCAGCTACCAAATGTCCTTGATGTCCATCGCTATTGCGCCTGTAATCGGTGCATGTGCATTGTTCTTCATTCGTCTTAACAATGTGAAAGCATCTAATTAGGATATATAGGGACATAAAAATATAAATACTATAACAAAAAAGGACCTGTACGGGTCCTTTTTTTGTAGTCTTGTATTCTATTAGGTAAGCTTCAAGGTAATGAAAAACCTAGCTAATGTAATCGTAGTATAAACTCATATCCTAAGGGATATAGTTAGAATAGGGATACGTCCCTATGGTCTAGGTGGCGCATTATAATCTGGTTGTGGGCCCCATTGACTCATAGGTGTGTTCGGATCTGGTAAATCTTGATTTTGTATATCAAGAGCCCAATCAGGGCGTGGTCCTATTGGAGGTGGTGGAGGAACTGGTCCATATACACCCAACTTAGATGGTTCTAATCGCGGTTGATGATACGCATAAGGCGATTCTAGTTGGTTCAGTGGTTTGTATACACCTTCAGGTGGTTGAACCCCAAATAATGGTTTCTCCGCAGTAGGGGCAGGGGTATTCATCGGTTTATATGGGCGTGGTGGCACATAAGGGTTTGTGAAGGTATAGGTAATTCGCTCCATTTCTAACGCATTGTGCAAGATAAACTGGCCTATTTCAGCGACGGCAGATCCTTTCGGAGCTACGCGAGCACCTGTAGATAAAACGGAGCGGTGATTGTCTGCCATTCCAATAGGGGCACCATTTACTTGGTAGAATTTAGCAGGAGCCACATGCCAGTCCATGAGGTAAATGTCTTTAGATGTTTTACCACGATGGTATGTATAATTAGTCATATAGTCTGCAATAATGTTTTGTTGTTTATATAGACTAATAGTACGAGCGTGTAATGTATTATACGTCGGTCCCGCTTGTGCTAGATTGATGGTGCTCAAGTCGATATACACAGTCTCAGTAGGGCTATTATAAGCAACTTGGAATTGGGTAGGTTTATTTTCTAATTCGTATTGTGAAATAGCACTAGCTGTTTGAAGACTAGCCAGAGTAATCACTAAAAAGGGATATAGTTTTCTCATCATTGACCTCTCTTATGTGGAAATAGTATACCATAGTCGTAGGTGTAATTCCATGAAAAGTGCATATAAAATTCTATAATATGTATATTGTGTATAACATGCTTTTATTATATGATTAATGCATAGTTACAGGAGGGATGAATATGGAAATCATCTGTTTTGGCGATAGCATTACGCGTGGCTACGATGTGCCTTATGGACGTGGGTGGGTTGAAATCTGCGATGCATCTATTGAGGGCGTAAACTTTACGAATTATGGGGTAGATGGCTGCTCTGTACAAGCCATGATTTATAATATTGAAAACTGGGCGGTTACGGCTGTATCTGATCCAACGCGCCATATCTTCTTAATGTGTGGTACCAACGATATCTTACAAGGTCGAGATAGTGCATATGTGTTCAAGACTCTGGTGAAAGCCATTGAATTAGCTAGCACAAAGGGACAGGTTATTATTGGTTTAGAAACGCAAATCGACAGCGATATGGATGGTTTAGACCTCGTCGTACGAGAGGTTAATGAACAGCTAAAAGCATACGCAGCAGCTCATGATATTAAGGTCATAGATTTCTATACGACCTTGTTTGAAGCGGATCAAATTGGACAAATCGTCTTTGCTGGAGAAGTACATCCTAACGAGCTAGGCTATCGCTTAATGGCTTATAAAGCATTAGAAGTCTTCACAAGATTATAGATTTTTTACAAGGCCTAAAGATCTTTAGACGCTTTTGAAGTCTTTACAGGACTAAAAAAAGTCCCCTAATGAGCTACCTCATTAGGGGATTTAGTGATTTATAGTCTTTTTTTGTGAAAACTTGTGGCTTTCACAAGTATAATTAAATTCGTAACGAATTAGTATTTAGAATTAGCGACGTGCGTTGCCAACCTTAGCGGATTGAGCAATTGCGTATGCAGTGCCTTTTACTAAGTCGTAAGCATCAGCAGTGTTGCCAGATACTGTTACAGCAGCTACAGTGTCTTCAGTTACTGCGAACAATGCAGTTGCATAAGGGTGTTGTGCACCATTTGGTACAGTTACAGCGCCGGATTTAACGATGATGTAACGGCCGCTGTTGTTGAATACGTCGTAATGAGCAGCTTGTTTTACACCGTCATAGCTTTCATTGTAAGCGAACAATGCAGCTACTTCACCACCTGCTACTTGACCAGTTTGTTGCATGGAACGCAATTTAGCAGCTGCTACAGCTGTTGGTTGAGTCATGTTAACAGTGATACGCAAAGAGTTGTTGTTTACAACTGCTTCAGTGATTACGTTTGTAGAGAATACATTCGCAACACCGTCACCAGCACGGTTGTAAGTGCTAGCAGTTTTCACTTGGTAGCCATTAGTGTATGCAGGCAAATCATATGTGTAAGTTTTGCCGTTTAACAATAAGTCGAAAGCGTTCAATTGGTTAGTTTTGTAACGAGAAACGTATGCACTGCCGTTGCCATTAGCTGTTACGGAGTTTACAGTTTCTTGGTATACAGGTTGGTAGCTAGGTGCGATAGGGTCCATGATTTGAAGACCTACAGCAGTTGTTTGAGGTGCTACGAAGATTGGATCGCCCAATTCTTTAGATACAGGCATTTGTTGAACCATGTCACCTGCTGTGTAAGGAACCGCTGGCAATGGTTTGTAACCAGGGCGTGGTGCACTTGTTACGTAGCCAGATTGGTAAGCTGGTGTTGCCGCTTGAGGTGCTGCGTAAGTATATTGCTCTGCTGCAGCGCGTTCGTAAGCGCGTGCATTAGCATCGATGGATGCAGCGAAAGCGGAGAAGGACATAGTTGTAGCTGCGAATACTGCGAAAGCAGCTGCTAAATGTTTTTTGTTCATAATAATTCACTCCTAAATACATGATTTTTACAAATAACACAAATACTAACATGTATTATATATGAAATTCTGTTAATTGTAAATAAAATATAAATTTTTTTCTTAATTATAAACAAATATAATCAGATGAGTCAAATATTGTACAATTAGCTTAAATTTACCCCCAGAATTAAGCACAGAATGTCATATTACTATATAATAATACTTAGTATAGTAATATATTATATTGAAAAAAATAGTTTTAGGCTATACCTAAGAACAAAAAATATATAAATAAGATGAAATTTGCAAATTATATAAATTATATAAACTGAGATGGTGAAAGTTTCACTAGGGAGGTCTCATGAATATTAGCGTCTATTATGGACGAGCAGGATCAGGCAAGACGCGTGCCGTATATGAACGGATACGTCAAGTGATGACCGATTGTCCAGGAGAACCCATAATCTTACTCGTTCCTGAACCAGCCACGTATCGAGTAGAGCGAGAGCTAGCTGAATTTATGCCTGAAAAAGGCTTTACTACGGTTCGTGTCGTAGGCTTTGGTCGTTTGGGGTACCAAGTATATCAATCCATAGGCTCCAAAGGGGCCGGTCAATCAAGCTTATCTAGCTTTGGCCGGTCTATGTTGTTGCGCCTTGTTATGAAGCGAAAACAAAGGGGACTAGGCCTATTAGAACAGGCTACTAAACGCCCTGAGTTTTCTTCTGTATTGCAACAGCTCTTCTCTGAGTTTCGCGCATTCCGCGTCGGTCCTAATGACCTTGAACGTGGGGCACAGTCCGTTAAAAATAAAGTATTACAAAAGAAATTACAGGAACTTGCCATTTGTATGGCTGCCTATGAAGAGGAAATCAGTCGTCATGGTGAGCGCGACATCGATCCTATCATGGAAATCGTTGAGGCTTTGCCTCAATCGCCATTGATGGAAAACAGCCATGTCTTTATCGATGGCTTTCATTGGTTTACACCCACACACTACGAGTTGATCTATACCTTATTTGATTTGGCTAAGGAAGCTGTTATTACTATTGATTTACCGATGGATCCGAAGGCGTTAAATATTGCTCGTCGAGGGGAACACTTATTTAGCCGTCCTTTGGAGATTTATGACACCTTAGTGGCCCGTTATGGTTCTAGCATTAACTGGGTTGGTTTTGACGGAAAACGGGGCCCTCAAATCGTACAAGAATTAGAAGCTAATTACTTTACTAGTCCTAGTAAGCCAAATTCTATTGATACTACGATTCCGCTCATTAGAGGCTACAACAGAGAGCGGGAAGCCGACGCCATAGCCCGTCGCATCTTAGCTTATGTGGAATCTTCTCCAGAGGCACGTTACCGCGATGTATGCATCATGCTTCGCGAGTCTGAAACATATGGGGATACCTTAGAGAAGGTTTTAGCTCGGTATGGCATTCCGCACTTTATCGACCGTCAGCGACCCTATGAAAAAATCATCCCTTAGGCGAATTGTTGACGGCTCTCTTTGATATTGTGCGCCATAGTTACAGCCGAGATAGCATGTTCCTCTTGCTGAAAAACGGACTTGATGCCCCTAACTCGTGAGGCCGTAGATGAATTAGAGAACTACGTACTCGAGTTTGGTATTGACCATTATAAATGGGAACGTGAAAGCTGGCCGTATTTACGAGGCCTCCATGAGGGGCAAGATGAAGAAGGTCACTCAGATGCACCGCGTAGAGCCCGTGTCAATCAAGCAAGGCAAACCATTATGGACATCTTATCCCCATGGTTTGACTTTGCCGCTCATAGCGAAGGTCATACGGGCGCTGATTGGGGTGTGCAGCTATATGGTTTGTTAGAAACCTTGCAAGTGCCTGAGCGTCTCTATGAATGGGCAAAAGACGCTGAAACGGTGGGGGATCAAGAGTCTAAAGCCAGCCATGAACAGATGTACAATGCTGTTATTTCTTTCATAGACGAAATCTCTATGGTCATGAAGGATGAAGTGTTGACACTGGATGAGATGATGTTGCTCCTCGAAGAAGGATTGAGCGATGTAAATTATTCTATGATTCCTCCGTCCTTAGATCATGTGGTGATTACCACCATTGAACGTGGTTATAGCCAATGGTGGCCTAAGGTATTTGTAATGGGACTCAATCAAGGCATATTCCCACAAAGCATGGGCGATGAAGGCCTTATTAAGGATAAGGAACGCCAAGAGTTAGCCGATGCAGGTATTACCCTTGCTGAAGGTGCTTTGCCGAAGGCTTTCAACGAGAATTTCCTATTATACCTAGCTATGACGCGGGCATCCGATTCCTTGACGCTGTCCTATGCAAGCTCTGGCGAAGATGGAACAGGCCTTGAGCCATCCCTCGTGGTGAAACGACTAGAATCCCTTGGTTATGTAGATAAGGCGGTAGATATTCCTCTTTCCATTGCACCTGATACTGAGTCGGATTATGTATGGAGACCGTTACAGAGTTTGTCCCTATTGTCTGAGCGATGGGGCGCCCTCTTTAGTGGTCATGAGGTCAATCCATTGTGGTGGGGCCTCTATAACTGGGCTCGTGAAAGCGACACCTACCGTCCTCGTTTAGGTGAGGTGTCTCGTGGTATTCGAGATAATAATGATGTACCTGTCATTACGAAGGATTTAGTAAATGGATTGTTCCTATCTAAAGGCTATATGTCTGGTTCTGTGACGCGTCTAGAGAGATATCAGCAATGTCCGTTCAAGTTCTATGCTCAATATGGTTTGAAACTGGAACCACGTCGGGTGCGCTCCTTTGGTGCTCCTGAAATTGGTACATTCCTTCACGCTAACTTAGAGCGTTTAGGTAATTATCTATTAGATAACAATAAACAATGGCGTGACCTTAACGAAGAGGATCAACAAAATTTGTGCCGCTCCGTGGCGGAAGAAATTTTACAAGAAAATCAGGGTGGCGAGGAAACGAGCGATGCCTACCAAAAGGCTATCGAGCAGCGTGTACAACGAACATTACATGTGACGGTAGATCGCCTTGTGGAGTGGTCGAAGCGCAGTGATTTTGATACAAAATACTTGGAGCAAGATTTTGGCCGTCAAGGAGGCTGGGATCCGATTCGGGTACCCCTTGGAGAAGATCGCTATTTACGCCTCATCGGTCAAATTGACCGCATCGATGAATATACAAGGGATGGTCAAACCTATGGCATGGTTATCGACTACAAGTCTGGCGGCGCCCATGTGACGGCCCAAGATGTATACTATGGCCTTAAACTGCAGCTTATGACCTATCTACTAGCCTTAGAATCTGCTTATGGTAAAACGCAAGGCGAATCTATAGCTCCTGCGGCCGTGGTATATTCCTATGTGAAGAATCCTAAATTCCTGCCGATGCGCCTATATCTTATGAAGATGCAGTATCTTTGGCTAAGGAAAGCGATGCATGGCAAAACAGTGGATACTTCTCTGATGATATCGAGTTGTTGACGCATATCGATAATAAATTTTTGTCTTATGGCTCTAAACGAGGACCTTATGTACCAATCGCTACGAAAAAGGATCAAACTATTTCTAGTAGAGATTTGAGCAAGGTTAAGAACCCAGGCGAATTTGACGTAATGTGCCGTTATACAAACCACGTAATGGCTGAAACGGGCCGTAATATTGGGGAAGGGCAGTTCCATATTAAGCCATATCAATTGAAGGGCTTTAGACCATGTACATATTGTGACTATCGTACTGTATGCCGTTTTGACTCTAGCCGTAATAAGTATAATTATCTGTCCGGTTTATCCGAAGATGATGCATTAAAACGGATGAAAGAGGCTCTAAACGACGGAAACAACCGTAACGATAGAAATAACAGGAACGACAGAAATAATAGTAACGAAGGAGGTGAAAACCATGGGTGTTAAATGGACGCCAGAGCAGGAGTCTGCCATAATAGCGCCTAAGGACTCGTCCTTAGATAATCAAACCTTGCTTGTGGCGGCTGCGGCCGGTTCAGGTAAAACGGCAGTCCTCGTAGAGCGTATTATTACCCGTTTAAAAGATATGGATAATCCATTATCTGTACAAGAGCTCATGGTTGTAACCTTTACAAAGGCAGCTGCTCAAGAGATGAGCGCTCGTATTGGTCTTGCCTTGGCTAAAGCCATGGAATCCACCGAGGATGCAGCCCTACAAGAGCGCCTTGAACGACAGCTCAATCTCTTGCCATCTGCTCATATTTCTACGTTGCACTCTTCTGCCAATGGGTAATTCGATCCTATTTCTACAAGCTAGATATTAACCCAACGGCTCGCATCGGTAATGAAGCAGAAATGGCGCTCTTACAACAAGAGGTATTAGCTGATTTATTGACTAAATCCTATGAAGAAGGCCTTTATAATATCTATGAATTAGCGGACTTCTTTAGTGATGATAAATCTGATGCAGGCTTAACGGCGAAGATTATGTCTCTATACAACTACGCCATGTCCCTTGCTAATCCTGATGGATGGTTACGAAAAGCCTTAGAGCCTTATAAAGAGGCCATGACTGTTAATCCTAGTGAGACCCTATGGGGCGAATATATGTGGGATAACCATGTAGCTGTTATCGACCGCATTCGCGAGCGCTTAGAGCGGATGGAACAAATCTTATTGGATCCAGTGGGGCCTCATAAGTGGCAAAACATATACGATAATCAACTAGCCGCACTAGGCATGCTTTCATCAGCCCAAACTTGGGATGATATGGGTGAAGCTTGTAAGCATACGGATACCTTTATTAAGGACCAGTTCCGCATGGGATCAAAAGAGGCACAAGCCTTTGATCCTATATTGGTAGCAGAGTTTAAATCCTTAGGTTCCCAAAATAAAGATGACCTTAAGCGATGCAAGGGGCTGTATTCACCGTGCCCGAAGCTACCTTGCAAGACCAGTTCAAGTCTCAATATCCAATTATCGAAGGTTTAGTAGAGCTCACTATTGCGTTCCATAAGGCGTATCGAGATATGAAACAAGAACAAGGTATCATGGACTTTAGTGACTTGGAGCATCTATGTTTAGCTCTTCTTGTTGAGCCGGGCACAGAGGATGATCCTCAGCCGTCTGATGTAGCGAAGGAGCTGCAAGATACGTTCAAAGAAATCATGGTCGATGAATACCAAGATACGAACGGTGTGCAAGAGACGATTATCAACTTGATTTCTCGCGTCGATAACCGGTTCTACGTAGGGGACGTGAAGCAAGCGATTTATAGCTTCCGTATGGCTGATAGTTCTCTATTTATGGAGAAATATAATACCTACGGCGATACTGATGCGGTAGAACGCCGCATCGACTTAGCAAAGAACTTCCGATCTCACGAAAATATTTTAGTCGCTACGAACTTCTTGTTCTATCAAATTATGACGGAAGAGGCGGCGGAGCTAAATTATACGGAGGCGGAATCCCTTATTCCTGGCCGTATCGTTGAGGATGCACCGGAGGATTGGGTTGGAGGCGACGTGGAGTTGCAGCTCTTAGATGTGAGTAAGGATACCCTCAGTGCTAGTGAAAGCGATGAAGATGAAGGGGATGACCTTGAAAACAACGAGCGTGAGCTAGATTTCATCATCCAAAAGATTAAGGAAATCCACGGTGCTAAGAAAAAGGTGCAAAATCCAGATGGTACGTTCCGTCAAATCGAGTGGCGCGATTTTGCTATTTTGCGCAGATCCTTTGGCTGGTTGGGGCACTCGTGCCGTAGAGGCCATGCGCCAAGCGGGTATCCCTGCGGTAGTAAACGAACGGGATGGTTACTTTGAAGCACAGGAAATACAACTATTGTTAGCGTTGCTATCTATCATAGACAATCCTGAACAAGACTTGCCAATGGCAGCGGTATTGCACTCTGGTCTCGTCGGTCTTAATGCAAACGAACTAGGCGCACTGCGCCTATCTGGTGAGGGTTCTCTGTGGTCCCTCATGCCAGCCTATGCTAAAGAGGCTCAAGATGAGCGTTTATTAGCGTTTATTGACCATATGGAGCGGTGGCGTACCTTATCGCGCCGTCACGGTGTAACAGATTTGCTATGGGATATTTACGAATCTCAAGATTATGTCAACTATGTGGGCGCCATGCCGAATGGTCTCGTGCGCCGTGCGAATGTGCTCGCCTTATACGACCGAGCAAAGGGCTATGAGGCCTCTGGCTTCCGTGGACTCTTTAGATTCTTACGCTTCGTTGAAAGCTTGCGCGATAGCAATCAAGATATGCCGCTAGCTAATGTGGTAAGTGAAGCGGACAATGTGGTGCGCCTCATGACTATCCATAAGAGTAAGGGCCTTGAATTCCCTGTGGTGTTCTTATCTGGCGTTCAAAAACGGTTCAATATGATGGATCTTCGTTCAGAGCTCCTCATCGATAAAAACGCAGGACTTGGTCTTAGGGGTACTTCCCAGATATTCGGGTGTCCTTCCCAACTATGCCGTGGTTTTACGTGAAAGACGTCAAAGAGGCGGCCCTCAAGGCAGAGGAACAGCGTATTCTCTATGTAGCCTTAACACGAGCTCGAGATAAATTGTTCCTAACAGGCTTTGTAAAGGGATTCAAGAATTCTGCAGGTAAACTATCTAGTTTAGGTGAGCTCATTAACAATGTTGCCGCAGTAGAAGGACAACAGTTGCCGACGGATATTATCACTCAAGCTAATACGTATCTAGAATGGTTAATTATGGGCTTTACCCGTCATTTGGACGGTGGTAACCCATTGCGCGTAGCCATTGAGTACGAAGGACCGACCTATTTTGACTTACCAGATAAAAAATGTCGCATCAAGGTCGAAGTCCACGATGGTTCTCTCTACGGTGATCTCGATTACAAGGCAGATATCGATGAAACTACCATCAATAAGGTACGAGAATTACAAGCTGTTAATTCCGTGGAATTGCCACCGGAAATCGAAGACCGTTTTAACTATACCTATCCGTACAGCGACGCTACGCGGCGCACGGCTAAGATTTCCGTCAGTGAATTGAAACGACGATTCCAAGAACGAGAACTTGAAGCAGGCACTATTGATACCCTAAACGAACCGATTATAACGGTAGATGCAGGGGCTAAACGAGCCGTTTCAGATGCAATCTTAGGTCAAGCTATTAAGCTAGATATTCGTAATGCTAATAGCGATGCTACAAATAATGCTGATAGCGACGCTACAAATAATGTTGATAGTGATGTTACAAGTAATACTGCTGTACCAACTATTACAGTTTCAGCTGATGATTTAGCGAATTCCGTATTCGGCCGCAAGCCGCAAGCACTGCAGTCCGAAGAGGATGTGTTGACGGGGGCTCAATGGGGTACCTTGATGCACGAGGCCATGCAATGGCTTCCTCTTGCAAAGTACACTCAGGCTTCTTTAACAAAAGAGCTTGATACACTTGTAACGAAAGGGACTTTCACAGAGGAAGAACGAAATCTATTAAGCGATACAAGCCTCTATAAATTCTTTAGTTCTGACCTTGGGAAGCGTCTTATCAATGCGAAGCGCATAGAACGTGAATTGCCGTTTAGTATGCTTTTTGAAGGGAAACGCGTATACGATACCTTAGAGGACGGAGAAAATTTATTCCTCCAAGGTATTATCGATACTGCCTTTGAAGAGAACGGTGAATGGATTCTCGTAGATTACAAGACAGACCGCGTCAAATCTGGGGAAGACCTCATCAAGCGCTATAAAATACAAATGGACCTCTACAAAGAGGCCTTGCAGCGGTTGACGGGGATGCCTGTAAAAGCATGTTATATCTATAGCTTCCGCTTGCATGATGCAATCATTATAGATTAGCCTATAAAAATCCTATGATTGGCATAAGATTGTACTTATGCGTAGTGTATAAATCTATACAGATGTAGCCTATAGTCCAGCAAATATAAAAAGCTCTTTATCCTTGGATAGAGAGCTTTTGTGTTATAGATTACTATATAGTTTTGTGTTATAGGTTGCTATATAGTTTCGTCTTATAGATTTCTCTACAAGTTCTTAAATATGCGGTAGTTTAGGCAAAATTAAAGCCTTTTTCTTTTTGTGTTTTGATGGGGCAAATACTTTTAATACCCGTGGCAATACTTCGATATCTACAGGCATAGATGGGCCTGGATCGCCATCCATATTGGTTGCTAAATCATCAACATTAGATAAGAGCTCGATGGATGCTTTATTCACAGTTAATGTAGTTGTATAACGAGAATTATAGATGGCACCACTAATGATGAGCGGTATTACGCTGAGAATATCGAGAATAAAGTATTCTTTGAAGATGATGATACGCATGTAGCCGTCATCGACGGAGGCTTCAGGCATAAACCGTTCAAAACTAGATACTACATTGGTAAGCAATGCTAAAACGAGAGGGGATTTACAGATGAAGTCGTCGTTCTCTGTTTTGATGCGGTATGTATAGTCTTTAGTTGTAAATAACGCTTGGCCTGCGCGCAAGAAGTAGGCGAGAGGGCCGAGTATACTTTTTCCTTTGGTGTAACCTCTTCTACTACTTTAGGGATAACGCCAGCTGCGATGTTGTTGCAGAAATATTTGTCATTGCAACGACCAATATCAATAGTTCGCGTTTCATTGATATCAATGCGTTTGATCGCTTGAGCTGGATTTTGGTGAATGCCGAGAGCACGAGACATATCGTTAACAGTTCCAACAGGGATAAAGCCAAAGGTAGATTTGAATCCCCCTTGAGCAATGCCATTAACAGTTTCGTTAACAGTACCATCACCACCCATGCAAAATACTGCATCGAACCCGCGTTCGCAAGCGTCTTTAGCAAAACGTGTTGCATCACCTTCTCCGGTGGTGAATTTGACCTCAATCGTTTCGAATAAGGTACTCAATTTCCATTGTAAGTCGAGGGCATACCGGCGTGCCGCCCCGCCCCCTGATACAGGATTGATGATAACTAAACAACGGCTCATAGTGTACTTCCTTACTTTCAAAAATGAGATATAGCTAGCATCTATTGTTAGATTGCTAGATTGACAGTTTTAGATATGAGTTTTATAATTATATTGTATACACTGTATTAGATATTGTGTGCAACATATTTTATAAAAATGTTTTGTATAATATATTATACTCATTTTAACCGTTCTTTGAAAGTGTGAAAGATAGGATGAGTATTAAGATTTAGGGGATTTAAATGGGAAGACAAGATTCTAAAGATAGATATAATTTGTCCGCAGTGGACTCTATTGAACGATTGCCACTTAGCGAACAAGTATATTTAACATTAAAAACAGCGATTTTAACAGGCGAATTGATGCCTCAAGAAAAGCTAAACGAAGTAAAGATTGCAGAACAGTTACAAGTGAGTGCTACACCTGTACGTGAAGCATTCCGTAAATTGGCTAAAGATAACCTCGTAGTTATCGTTCCTTGGAAAGGTGTTACTGTAAAAGCAGACACTCCAGAGGAAATCATTGCATTATATCAAGTGCGCGAAGTAATGGAAGGTCTTGGTGCAAGACTGTGTGCACTTCATGCTACAGAAGAACAAATTAAAGAATTGCGAGATATTTGTAAAGAAATGCATAAAATCGAAGATGCTACAGAACGCGTTGAGGTTAACAGTCGTTTCCACACAATGATCGCTCATTACTCTGGTAATGAACGTATCGTAGACTACTTAGCAAGCTTCCGTGAACGTGTTAATCGAGATATGTATATCAGCTCCTTCAATGCAGTTCGTACACATGATTGCGATGATGAACATGATCAAATCGTAGACGCTATCGAACGTCATGACGAAGTAGCTGCAGAAACAGCTATGCGTCAGCACATCAACAATGCATTTATCTTCAAAAAAGCAAATGCTGAAGTGCAACACAAAAAACTTAATGAAGTATAATGTCTAACGTGCCCATAGGCATAATGACACAAAAGGCTCCGCCCATGGCGGAGCTTTTTTGACTGATAAACTAGTTTATCTAGTTAATCTAGCTAATCTAGTTAATCTAGTTAATCTAGCTAATCTAGTTAATCTAGTTTATCTAGCTAATCTAGTTAATTTAAGATAACTAATTAACATGAGTTTTTTTGTGTAAGTTGTTAACGGTTTGGTTTTTGGTATGGTTTAGAAACTCTAGCCTCTTGTAGTGTGATGTTAGGTGCGCATTGCAGTTTTTATAGTCAACGATGCGCAGCCGTACTAGTTGACCTATGTCGATTTGAAAGGCTTGAGCGATTTTAAATAAATCTCTAAGGACATGCCAGAAATGCCTGTTCCACACTCTAGTTTGCTTAAATAACTGCGACTGATGCCGACGTGGCGGGCTAACTCATGTTGGGACATATTTAGAGATACGCGGATATTGGCGATTTTATGGCCTAAACATACGTATTGATGTTGTAAAATTGGATCTTCGTACGTATTAATCCGCAGTTCGGTCAATGGTGCTGTCGAGGGGTTCATAGGGACTCCTTCCTTTTCCCGACTCTCTAAATATAGTATACTGAGACTGTTGGCGATTGCCTAATATAGAAAACTAGATAATTATCGGTTATTCCAGATAATTACACGAATTGTGAAAGTCTTACTACTTATATACTTTGGTACTGTGACCAAAAGATCTAGTATGTTGTCGTAAATAGAGGAGGCCCTATGGAAAAATATATAGCCGTTGCCCTCGGTGGAGCCGTAGGTGCATTATGCCGCATGGCTCTTGGTGAATGGGTGATGACAAAGGTCAGCTCCTTTCCGTATGGTACGGTCGTGGTTAACCTTATCGGTTGCCTCATCATCGGCCTCGTGTTAGGCCTCTACATGCAAAAGCCAGATTTACCACAATGGGCTAGATTCTTCCTTGTTGTAGGCGGTCTTGGCGCTTTTACCACCTTTTCTACCTTTGCCTTTGAAATGCTACAACTCATGATGGATGAGTCCTATGTACAAGCCTTATTCTATGGCTTTGTACAAGTTGTAGGCGGGTTAATTCTTTGCTGGTTTGGCGTAGTATTGGCGCGCATGCTCTGGGCTATCTAATCCAAGCGAATAAGGTGACTTGAGTTACAGCGTAAATACATCGATTTTTATATGATTATTTAGTAAGAGATTTAGATAGAATACCAGATTATAGAAATTATAGAGGAAGATATTATGAAATCTATTAGAACACAAGATGCCGTAGGGCATGCATTATTACACGATTTAGTTCGCATCGTTATCGGCGAGGTGAAAGATACGCCGTTCCGCCGTGGTCATGTTATTACAGAAGAGGATATTCCTAAATTATTAGACCTCGGCAAAGAGCATATTTTCGTTATGGAACCTGAAGATGAAGGCTTCTTACACGAAGAGGACGTAGCGCGCGCTTTGTATCGTATGGCCGGCGGCGAAAATATGCACGAAGGCCCAATGGCACAAGGTAAAATCGAAGCCATTGCAGACGTAGATGGCTTATTCAAGGTCGATGTAGAACGATTACATGCTATCAACAGCATTGGTGAGCTTACTATTGTAACGAGATTTAATAATACACCTGTAAAAGCAGGCGAAAAATTAGCAGGCATGCGTTGTATTCCTTTATTATTAGAGGAACAACAAGTAGAGGATGCTAAGAAAATTGCTAATGGGGATCCTTTACTTTATGTAAAACCATTCGTGCGCAAAACAATGGGCATCGTTACTACAGGCTCTGAAGTATTTGAAGGTCGTATTAAAGATGCTTTCACCCCTATAATTGAAGAACGATGCGCAGAATTTGGGGTCACAAAAGTGGCTCATGAAATCGTAACGGATAATACGGATGATATCGTGGCGGCTATCGACAAGGTAAAAGCAGCTGGCGCTGACATTATTTTCTGTACCGGCGGCATGAGCGTTGATCCTGATGATTTAACACCGGGTGCCATTAAACGCTATGCAGATCGCGTAGTGACATACGGATTACCTGTATTGCCAGGTTCTATGGTTTGTATTGCGTACTGTGCTGATGGTACACCGATTCTCGGCGTTCCAGGTGGCGTATTGTTTAGCAAACCAACGGCATTTGATGAAATCTTGCCACGCCTCGTAGCAGATGATGAAATCACTAAAGAAGACTGCATTCGCATGGGTCATGGTGGTTTCTTAGGATAATCTTTGTAGCACAAAAAAAGCGGGTAGATCTACTCTACCCGCTTTTTGATGTTCAAGCATTTATGTTTTATTAAAATGATTTTTCCTAGTGTAGGATGGTTATAGCGTTTTAACGTTAATGTATCATTAAAATGATTTTTTCCCCAGTGTAGGATGGCTACAACGTTTTAGCGTTAGCGTATCAATCATGTGAACTGCTTCGTCCAAGGTGATATCTTCACGCTTTGTCGGTGTTTCGAGGACCGCCAAAGGATGGTCTGTGCCTACTTCACCAGAGGGCAAGTAAATATATTCTTGGTTGATAGTATCGCCAAAGATATAGCCCGCTTGTAAATGCTCTTTATGAATGCGACTCATAGTCTCTCCTTACATGATTTGTTTTAGTGTAAAGCCTAGATAGTCTGCAGATACTAGCTCTAGTTTGGTGGTGCCAAATTCCTTTGGAATGCGCTTAAAGGAAATTTGATCGTGTAAATGACCAAAAGATACAAGTATCTACTTTGTATTGCTCCATAAGGTCCGTAAAAGCCAGAAGGGGCGTTGGACTCGTTAAATGGAGGATAGTGTAACAATAGCAGTTTTGTTACTGGTATGGTGTGTATATCTATTGTTAATGGCTCTGATGTTTCAGAACCTGTTGTTTCCATGTTTGTTTTCAGCTGTGAGCTGTTCTAGGAGTGTTTCCACAGCCCTATCCATTTCTTGTAATGCTGATTCGGTGCGCATCAATTCTCTTTCGTAAATAGATTGATCTGTTTCTGGTGAGAAATGGGTGTCACCAGGGCAGAGATAGGCACGAGTTCCACCAAAAGCGATGATGCGAGGGCCTTCTTCTGTTTGAATGAGCTCTGCTGTGCCATGACCTTGTAAAAAGGTGATAGCATCACCCATGAGGTTGCGCATCTTGTTTGATGATGACCACCAGTAGTCGTGGTTGCCGCGAATCATATATTTCTTGCCAGGCATAGATGCGATTTCTTGTAAATCGCAAGCTGCTTCGTCGAGGCGTAGTGCCCAGCTCATATCTCCTACGAGAAAGACAATATCATCATCTGTTACATTATTAGCCCAATGCTCTTTGATACGGGCCCAGTGATTATCCCAGTGGGGACCGAAAATATCCATCGGCTTTGTAGGAGGATTGCCAGATAGATGGAGGTCGCCGATGGCAAATACTTTCATAAAAATCCTTTCAATTATCTATGGTCAAAATCATAGATGTTCAAACCTTATGTAATTATCATAGATGGTCAAAATTTATGTAATTAACAATATGCATGTTCAAAATATATGTATATAAGAACTATTTAGTAGCCTGTAAATAAGGCGCAATATCGCGCATGATTTTAGCAGCCCGTTCTTCGTCACAGGTTTGTGGAATTTTGTAGCCCACGTAGAGAGGAGTCGTTACATAACGAGCCACCACCTTGATGTAGTCATAGCCGTCCTCGAGATTATAAAAGAAATAATTGTAGGACTGGCTAAGGTTAGAAAGGGTGTGCAACACATAGCGCAAAACTTGTTGTAATCGAATGGCTACAGGACGAACTGGCGTATCTGGTTTGAACCGAATGTTGTACTCAAAGAACCCAATTATGGGATGAGTAGACAAGGTAATGCGTACATGCTGATCCTCGTGTAAGAGCCAGCCTTCCATGTTTTGAGCCGTAATATCCTTGTGGTAATCGTAATTTTCTAGACCGATGATTTGGCTGTGTGGATGGCGAATGGAGCCGCCAGACATATAGCCATGGTTTTTAAAGAATAGTACGGATTTAAACTCCTTGCGCTGCCGAGTTTCACGCCACTTATCGAGGCCGAATTGCAGAATGTGTGCTGCTTCGTCAGCAGGTAAGGTAGAAAACTCGCCTTCATCGGTTTCCGTTTCGATGATAACCGTAGGCCAAGTTTTTTCTAGCACAGGGTATTTGTTCATAAGCCAAATAATATGGCCTGATGTATCGAGGATGTCCGTTAACTTTGAACGGTCACAGAAGGGGCAACGCACTTGTTCATCGCGAATATTGACGGGTTTTGTGCGCCCTAATTCAATATTAAATCTAAGTGGTTTGTTCATTATGTGCCTCCTTCCATGCACGAAAATCTATCCTCTTAATGATACCACAACTAGCGCATTCGCACACGAAATAATGGTATAATAATATAGTGTTATTTTAACGATTAAGGAGGCCCTATGAAACCGACTACGCTCGTATTTCCTATTGATGAACAAAATCGTATATTACTAGGTCGTAAGAAACGTGGTTTTGGGGCTGATAAATATAATGGCTTTGGCGGTAAATTAGACGACGGTGAAAGCTTCCGCCACTGTGCTATTCGCGAATTATTTGAGGAATCTGGACTTCATGGTCGCCCGGAAGATTTAGAATGTGTGGCTGCCTTTGATTTTCAATTTCCTTTTGATGAAAGCTTAACCCATGTAGGTTATGTGTACTTTTTGCGTGCTTTCACAGGCGATGTGGAGGAAACGGACGAGATGGAGCCTCATTGGCTAACGGTCGATAAAATTTCTTACGACCGCATGTGGGATGGTGACCGCCAATGGTTGCCAATGTTGCTAGAAGGCAAGAAGTTAAAAGGGCCTATCGTATTTGGCCGAGACAACAGTACGGTAGATAAGATGGATCTGATCACTGTGGATACCGTTCTTGAAAGCGAACACTTGGCGCGCATTGATCTGTATATTAATGGATAATTTGTACCTTATTGGCTGCAACATATATGCAATATGCTTGTAATAGGCCTATAGTCATGAAAGTGGTACTAGAGTCCTAAGTTTATAATATTTTGAGGTAATATGACTGATAAAGAACCCTAAGTGGGTGCCACAGCTATTGGCGTGGTATGATGTGCATAAACGGGAATTGCCGTGGCGCGATTGTGGAGACCCTTATAAGATTTGGGTGTCTGAGGTGATGAGCCAGCAGACGCGCATTGAGGCGATGAAGCCCTATTATGACAATTGGATGCGTTTATTCCCAACCTTGGAGGACCTAGCAAAGGCTACTGAAGATGAGGTGGTTCATGCTTGGCAGGGGCTTGGTTACTATAGCCGTGCTCGTAACTTGCGCCTTGGCGTAAAGGACGTCGTGGAAAACTACGGTGGTATTGTGCCCCGTGACCGCAAGACTATGGAGTCCTTGAAGGGCGTAGGATCTTATACAGCTGGAGCTGTGCTATCCATGGCGTACAACGAACCAGAGGTAGCTGTAGATGGCAATGTGCTGCGCATTTACGCTCGTTTATATCGCATCTTTGATGATATTTTGAGCACTAAAGGTAAGAAGGCCATAACTACTATTGTAGAGGAAACATTACCTCATGATCGACCTGGCGATTTTAACCAAGCCTTAATGGATTTTGGCTCTGCTGTGTGCATTCCAAAAACTCCGCGCTGTGGAGAATGCCCTATTGTAAATATGTGTGAAGCATACCAACATAAGGATACAGACAAATTACCTGTGCGTATCAAGAAAACGAAGGTAGTAGAGGTACCTCTATTCGTAGGTATCTTGCAATACGAAGACTATTATCTATTGCACAAACGCCCGAATCGTGGGTTGTTACGGTCCATGTGGGAATTCCCTTCGGTGGAAATGGTATCTGCCTTTGACGAAGGTGAACGAGGCCTTGAATCATTAGTTAAAGACCTAGGTTTTGAACTAGCTTTACAACCTGTATTAGTAAAAGAAATAACACATATTTTCTCTCATAGAAAATGGTTTATGAAAGCATTCCGCGGCGATTTGACGTACGTAGGAGATGCTAAAAATATAACAATTGGAGCCATCCAAATCAATTGCCGAAGGACTGGATGCTCATCAAGCGCGACGCGTTCGCCGACTATGCTTGGGCAGGTCCTCATGGTAAATTGACGGAGATGGCAAAATAATTTGTAGGAGCAATGAATGAGAATGCTATTTAATATAATTTTTGGCACCATCCTAGTATTAGGTTTGGTGGGCTTTTGGGCTCTATTCCTCAACTTGTGGAAGCCTAAAAAGAAATGGCCTGCTTGGGTAGGCTATATCATCTTAATCAGCGCGTGGTTTGCATCCATCCGATACTACTTGTTACACCAAGTAGATCTATACGGCACGTTATACTATCCGCTGATGAATATGTTCCGTACTGAAAGCTACGGTTTCCTCTTTGGCTTATTCTTGGCTATTCCTGTCTTTATCGTCTTCAGCTTGTTATACTGGGCGGTTAATAAGATTTGGAGCAAAACGCCAGAGGAAAACAGAACTGGCCGCCGTGCCTTCTTTAGAACTGCTGCAACCGTAGTTCCCTTGGCAACTATTGGTGGTTCTAGCTACGCTGCCTTTGCCGGTCAACAAGAGATAGTGGTTACGAATGAAAAATTTGGTTATACGAACTTGCCTCCTGGGCTAAAAGACTATAAAATCGTGCAACTTAGTGACGTTCACATAGGGGCTAGCATCGACTTAGACGACTTTGATGAAATCCTAAAATTGGCGCTTTTACAAAAACCTAATCGCGTCGTTATCACAGGGGATCTCATCGATAAATTGGCATGGTTGCCTGAGGTCTGTGAAAGACTAACAACCTTTGCAAAACAAATTCCTGACGGTGTAGATTTCATCTTAGGTAATCACGAGTACCATCACGATGTAACTAAAGTGATTGATTCTTTCAAGCGAAATACACCGATGAATATCCTCTTGAATAGTAATATTCAAATTATGGGGGGCAAACAACCTGTATATATTGCAGGCGTTACATACGATAATAGCCGTCAAAAGATAGCCGAGAAGCGATGATCTCTAAAGCCTTATCTGGTATTCCAGACTATGCCTTTGTTATACTATTGGCTCATCACCCTGAATTCTTTGAAGAAGCCATTGAACACAAGATTCCGTTGACCCTTTCTGGTCATACCCATGGTGGTCAAATTGTATTTATGGGTGTTCCTGTAGTGCCAACGGGCACTCCATATACAAAAGGGCGCTACGTAGAAGAACAAAGCGTGTGCTACGTCAATAACGGTACAGGCCACTGGTTCCCAATCCGTATCAACTGCCCACGAGAAATTACAGTCATTACATTCTTTGATGGAGTAGCTTAGTGTAAACGGCAATCTCACTATAGGGATACAATCATGTATAGTAAATCCTTTATCTATAAATTTCTTATATGTATCATTCTACTTGTTCTATTTGATATCTCTCTGATCTACGCTATGACAGCGGATATATATAAAGGATATCTCAAAATAGCAATACTAGTGGCAATTGGATGCCATTTAGATCTATACCTGGAACTCAGTAAACAAGAAGAACTGATAATACAAGCATTCAAGAATGATACATTTGACGAGACCTATGAACTGCTAAATACGAAACATATGGCTTTTATCATATCTTTGATTCTGCTAATGACTATAAACCTTATAAAAATATTAGAAAACCATAGGGTAGAAAACTAAAAGAGGTATTGTATATGAAAAATATAATACCTCTTTTTATAATATGAACTTATATAATATGAACTTATATAATATTTGTGATATATTAGAGTTGAAATATTGATTGTGTTGTGAAAGTAAAGTTTTTTTATTGTGGGAGTAGGTATATGTTTTTAAAAAATTTATAATTATTTTTGTGAGGGGCGTTGTACTTTTTCTTTCTTATAATTATCCCTTTTACTGTTGTTACAAATCCTGAAATGATTGAGGATGAAGTTGATTTCTATTTTTTTGTTACTACGTATATTGTAATCCTTTTGAGCTATGTGGTATGGAATTATATTTATAACTACTTAAGACGTAGAAGGGGGTAGTTTTGTGCATATTCATTTACCCTTAGTTTTTCGTAGTTATCTTCTACTCGGTAATAGCTCTCTATTGGATCATATATAAAATACTCTTAAGAAAAAAGCTTTCACCATTACTAGTATCTTTAATCTCTAATTCTAATTATGGTTTTTATGAAAGTTATCTCTTGGGCGACAATTATTACATACCCATTCATGCTATTTAGCATGTTTTATTTCTTAGATTACATAGCGATACCAATTGTTATGGCTTGGTTCTTGCTGCCTATTTTTGTGGCAGCAGTATTATTAAAACAGCCACCTCGTAGTAGCTATTATGAATGGGCTAAAAAAAAACAAATGTATATAGTTCTTATTGTTTTTGCTTACCTAATGGCTGCTCTAATTCTGTTGAAAGTTAATAAGCTAATATAAGATTAAAGATAGAAAGCCCCGATACGAAAATGTATCGGGGGTTCTTTCCGTTCATTTGAGGTATGAGAGGATGTTACATATATGTCATAGAGATGAGAGAGATTTTATTTCATGCGAACTGCTTCGGCAAATTCGTCTTCGGTCATAAGTTTTTCTTCCAATATGATTTCCTTGATAGAGCAACCGCGTTTGTACGCTTCTTTTACAACCTTAGCACTCTTATCGTAGCCGATGTATGGTGTTAAGGATGTAGCGATCATGAGGGATTGTTCTACAAAGAAGTTGAGTTTCCGGCACGAATTCTACACCGTCGATACAGTGTGTTGTGAAAGAATTCATTGCATCTGCGAGGAGGCGACAGCTTTCAACAAAGTCATAGATCATGATAGGCATGTACACGTTCAATTGGAATGCACCGCTGCCTGCACAGATGGTCATAGTCGTATTGTGACCGAATACTTGGGCACATACCATGGTCAAGGCTTCACATTGTGTAGGATTTACCTTACCTGGCATGATGGAGGAGCCCGGTTCGTTTTCTGGTAGATGCCATTCGCCATAGCCACAGCGAGGGCCAGAGCCTAAGAAACGCACGTCATTAGCGATTTTAAATAGGGTAGTCGCCAATGTGTTAAGTGCACCGTGAGCCATCATGAACGCATCTTTAAGAGCGAGGCCTTGGAATTTGTTGTTCTTCACCCGGAATGGAGCGCCTGTTACCTCTGGTAATACAGTTTCCATAACGTCTAGATAGCCTTTAGGTGTATTTACACCTGTACCGACCGCAGTGCCGCCGAGGGCTACGTCGAGTAGGTGGTCAGCGTTTTGAACGAGCATTGTTTTGGCAGTTTTTAAGCCGTCCACAAAGGCGCTGATTTCCTGGTCTACCATGATGAACGTCGCATCTTGTAGATGTGTACGACCAACTTTTTGCAAGCCTTTTCCTTTTTCTTGCAATTTTTCAAAGGATTGGATAAGGCCGTCCAATGCAGGAATTACGCGTTTTGTAATTTCAAAGTACGCGCAGATATGCATTGCCGTAGGAAATGTATCGTTTGTACTTTGGCCGCGGTTTACATCGTCGTTAGGATGAAGCGGGTTGCTTTCATCTAACTGTTTAGCCCGGTGAGCGATTACTTCGTTCACATTCATGTTAGTTTGTGTGCCAGAACCTGTTTGGAATACTGTCAATGGGAATTCATCATCCCATTTGCCGTCCACGATCTCATCTACTACTTGAGCGATGAGTTTCGCTTTTTCTTCGGTTACTGCGCCACATTTTGCATTGGTTAAAGCACATGCTTTTTTGACAAGCGCAAGCGCTTTGATTTGTTCAATAGGGATGCGGTGGTCACCGATCTTAAAGTTATTGAACGAGCGTTGCGTTTGAGGTCCGTAAATTCGTCTAGCGTCGACTTCGACTGGTCCCATTGAATCATATTCAATTCTTGTTTCCATAATTACAACCTCCTTAAAAGCCATGCCGACCTTAATGTCGGTAATTTAATTATATAAAATCCTGTATATTTGTACAGGACAAAAGAGAATGATTTCTATTTTCATATAGGAAGGAGTTATATATGCGATTTATGCATATAAGGGGTATAAATTATATCTATTTACATGTATACATTATAAATATCGCATATATATTGAAATCATCGCTTTAACACGTTAAAATGGAAGTAGCTTATTATATTGTTTTAAGCTCTAGTTTCACAGAGGAGGTAAGTACTTATGAAACATGACTTTATGAGCCATGACCTTCATCTGCCGGAACTGACGGTACGTGGGATGCTACTTGGTGCATTAATTACTGTTATTTTTACAGCATCTAACGTATATCTCGGTTTGAAGGTTGGTTTGACATTCTCGTCATCCATTCCGGCAGCCATTATTTCAATGGCAATTTTACGTTTCTTCAAGGATTCTAACGTTCTTGAAAACAACATGGTACAAACACAGGCTTCTGCAGCTGGTACTTTGTCCGCAATTATCTTTATCTTGCCAGGTCTACTCATGCTTGGGTATTGGAACGGCTTCCCATTCTGGCAAACATTCTTGCTCTGCGCATGCGGTGGTTCTCTAGGTGTATTATTCACCATCCCATTGCGTCGTGCCATGGTAGTAAATAGTGATCTACCATATCCAGAAGGCCGTGCAGCAGCAGAAATCTTGAAAGTTGGCTCTCACAATGCTGGCCAAGGCCCTCAATCTAGCTCCGGTATGGGCGATATCGTATCCGGTGGTTTTGTAGCTGGTCTTATCAGCCTTTGTGCAAATGGTTTTAAAGTACTTGGCGACAGCATGAGCTTCTGGCTTCCTGTAGGTAGCAAAGGTATTACTCAAATTCCATTGGGCTTCTCTACAGCATTGTTAGGTGCTGGTTACCTTATCGGTATCGCTTCTGGTATCGCTATCCTCGTTGGTGTACTCATCGCGTGGGCTGGCTTCGTACCTTACTTCACTAACATGTTTGCTCCAGATGGTGGCGCTACTGCTAAGTTCGCAATGGGCATCTGGAAATCTAAAGTTCGTTTCATCGGTGCTGGTGCTATCGGTATCGCAGCGATTTGGACTTTGATTACTTTGATCAAACCTATCATCGAAGGTATGAAAATTTCTGTACAATCCATGAACAGCAGTTCTAGTGAACGCGAATTGCATCGCATGGATACAGATATGAGTACAAAATCCGTTTTAGGCGTGTTCGCAGTTATTCTTATTGGTTTAGTATTCACATTCTGGGAATTCGTTTCTGCAGTACCTATTAGTGCTGGCTTAATGTGGACTCTTGTTGTAGTAGGTATCTTAGTAGCTTTATTAATCGGCTTCTTCGTAGCTGCAGCTTGTGGTTACATGGCAGGTCTTATCGGTACATCTGCATCTCCAATCTCCGGTATCGGTATCTTGGCGACTATTATTTCTTCTTTAGTGGTATACTTCATCGCTTCTGAAAATAACTTGTTCGCTACAGAAGCAGGCGTACAATTCGCTACAGCTATGGCTATCTTCATGACATCCGTAGTTATCGCAATTGCATCTATTTCTAACGATAACTTGCAAGACTTGAAAACTGGTCAACTCGTTGGTGCAACACCTTGGCGTCAACAAATTGCGTTGTTACTTGGTTCCGTAGCCGGTGCAGTTGCAATTGCTCCAGTTCTTAACTTGCTTACCAAGCATACGGCTTCACAGGTGCGTTACCACGTGCTGAAATGGATCCTAATGCTGCATTATCCGCACCTCAAGCAACTTTGATGACTACAATCGCTCAAGGTATCTTCAACTCCAGCATGGAATGGGATTATATCTTGATTGGCGTTGGTGTTGGCGTAGTAGCAATTATCGTTAACTTGATTCTTAAGAGCACAACAGCTTCCTTAACATTGCCTCCATTGGCAGTTGGTATGGGTATCTACTTACCACCAACATTGGAAGTGCCTCTCATCATAGGTTCTTTCATTAGCTACTTCGTAGGCCGTTACCTAGTAGCTCGTGCTAAAATGCGTGCTGGCGAACTCGCTGAGTACGATGTTGAACAATCTAACCGCCGTGGCGTTCTCTTCGCTTCTGGTTTGATTGTTGGTGAAAGCTTGATTGGTGTAATCATAGCTGTTATTATTGTATTGTCTGTTACAACTGGTGGCGGTGAATCTCCACTTGAATTAGTAGGTCCTGATTTTGAAAGCACAGCACAATGGTTAGGATTGCTTGCATTTGCATTCTCTGGTCTCTACCTTGTTCGTCGTGTTGTAACACACAAATTCAATAAAGAAGAAGCTTTAGCTATGAAAGCTGAACAAGAACAACAATAAGAGGTTAAACAATGAAATTAAAACAGTCTGTACTCATCATGATGGCTGCTGCATTGCCAGTAGTATCCTTTGCGGCAAACGAAGCAATTCCTGTAACAAAAGACACTGCAACAGTGCAAGCGGCTCAAGCTAATACGAATAAAGTAAGCCGTAATGATTTAACACACCGTATCTCTAGCACTGCTACTCCAGAGCAAAATCGTGTGTTGCGCTCTGTAGTATCTAAAGTTGACCGCAATGCAGTTGAGGTGGTATCACCTAATGCGGACCGTTATATGGACCGCAAAGAGGTAGCAGTATCTCCTGTGGAATCCACTACAGATCATTTAGACTTAGTATTCCCAGAGGTTAAATCCGTTAGTCCAACTGTAGAAAAAGCAATCAATACAACTATTAAAAAATATGTTGCTAAAGTACAAAATGACGTAGAGAAATTAAATGCTAAAGAAGCTGATAAAACAAATGTAGTGATGTACTACGATGTTAAAACAGATAAAAATGGTATTCTCAGTGTATTGATTTACAGATACACAATGCGTGATCGCGATGCAAATGGTGTGAACTATGTAAAAGGCTTCACGTTTAATACTACAACAGGTCGTCAATTATCCTTGTATGACCTCGGTGGTCTTAACAAAAAGAGTTAGTGAATGCTATTAATAATAATCAAGAAGTGAAAGAGAAACTAGGCGGCGATGTAAATATCGACAAAATGCCTACTGAGTTCTACACAACTGATGATTATTCCGTTGTAATGATCTTGCAACAAGACGTGGATACAATCCACAGTGCAGGCACTGTATACGTACCAGTTGGTAACTTACGTGACCGCCAAAATGATGTAACAAAATAATAATCGAACCGTGTGAATTCGATTGTGTGTATAGTAACAGCTGTTTAATTGTGAAAAGAACCGCTCCCATTGGGGCGGTTCTTTTTTGTGTATATTTTATGGAACAGTTAATTGAATTTGAAATACAAGAATAGCCTATAAGAATGTAAAAATAGCTCATAAGAAAAGAAGCGATGGTCCATAAAGGGGCATAATAAAAAGCCGTGTACGTACACGGCTTTTTAGGTTTCCCTTATTTAGTGTTTGTCGTTGTAATAATTTACCCGTGGAGGCAATGGGAATTGAATTGCTCCATTTGTGTTTGTAAGTGGTTCTGGTGGTAGTTGTAGGAACACTTTCTCACCAAATTTCTTTTTGAATGCTTTTAGGGTTGGTTTTTGAATGGAATCAACTGTAATAAGAAGGGCACTTGTATCAGTGTTTGGTGCGATGGAAAGAATTTTTCCTTGCGGTTCCTTCTCTTGGTACAGGGCGATCGCATCGGATTGATAATCCTCTAGTTGTTCTTGTGTCAGCTTACCTTTTGATACAACTACAGCTCTATCTAACTGTGGATCGTGAGCTTGTGCGATAGCGTTAGTAACGAGGTCAGCTTTCTTTTGATCTGTTAAGGATGCATGTAATTGACCTGCTTCCCAGAAGAGGGCACCATCTTGACGGAATTTTGTGAAGTCGTTGTCATAGTTTAAAGCTTTGCTGATGATCTTTGCTGTTTTATTTTCTACTTGTTGTTTGAACAATGTATTGTGGAACGCAAGGGATTGTTCCGTTTGTGTCATGCGGTACGCAATCTCGGCAGCCTCTGCACGTGTTATGTATTTTTCAGGGTTGAATAAAGTGCCTGGCGTGTAGAGTGTGAAGCCAAGGGATGCAAGTTCACGAACTGCATCTTGAGCCCAAGGGGCTACGAATTTTTGGTCTGCATAGGCAATATGATCGAGGGCTGTTGGATCCTCTGTAGTATAGCCTAAGTAGTGAAGGTAGTTATCTGCTACTACAGCAAATTCTTGACGAGACATATATTTTTCAGGTTTATATGTCTCGTCCCCGTAACCGCTAATAATATTTTTGCGAGCTACGGACTCGATGGCAAGAGCAGACCAACGATCGGATGTAATATCTTTAAACTTGCTAGATAAGAAGGCTGCAGTGCCATCGTCAGTGATGTTGTTGAAAAGCGCAGCTACTTCTTCACGAGTCATAGGTTGATTAGGTCGGAATGTGCCGTCAGAATAACCTTTCATTAGATTTGCTTTTGTTACAGTACTAATGGAATTTGCTGCCCAAAAATCGCTAGGTACATCTGTGAAGATGTGGGCGCGAATCTTTTGGATGTCTTGCGGAGTACCAATAGATTTGTTTACAACTACAGGTGTTGCCTTTGTAGAGGCTTCTACTTTAGCAGCGTCTACATTAGATGTATCTGCTTTAATGGAACTAACTGTAGGAGATTGTAAAGTGGATTTAGCTTTAGTGGCTTCCGTTGTAGTTGTAGGAGCATTAGTCGTAGTTGTTGTATTGGCAGAGGCAAAACCAAGGCCTGTGGCAGCTAGTAATGTGCCTAGAACGAGGGCACGTAATGTGTAAGGGGTATTCTTGTACATAAAAATCCTTCCTAATCTTGGTAAAGGCTAACGCTCGATAGCCGTAGAATATAAACTTTCACCAGCATGAAAATCTATATTCGTCGTAATATAGTCAATAGGGCATGCATAGTGATATACAACAAAGCAGCGTAATACTATCGAGTATACGCTGCCTTGGCTGGTTAAGTGTAACGCCGATTAGCGTTTTACTGTCATTTTTACTTTGGAACCGAATAATTTAGAGATTCCTTGTTGAGTGTCTTTAGATGCAGTGGATACTACAGTGTAAAGTTGGTTGTTTTCTACATCAGGGAATGTAGCTAAGATTGTGCCAGCTTTTTCGTTTTTGCTGTAGTAGTTGCGGAAGTTCGCATCGATTGCATCGTATTCAGTTTGGCTGTATTGGGATGGTTCAACTACAACGTAGTTATTAACAGTGGAATCGCCACGAGAAGCAAGGTTAGCTTTTACTGTGGAAATATCGCTATCTGATTTCAACGCTACGTGTAATTGGTTGTCACGCCAGTACATTACACCATAATCTTGGAAAGCTTCTGGAGTTTTGTAAGTTTTATTTAACTCTACGAATACTTTATCTTCCAAGGAGGATTGTTGTTTTTGATCGAGTGCTTTTAAAGTACTGCGACGAACAGGGCGAACTGTGCGCGTAGGTTCAGTTTTTTGAGCTACTGCTTCGCTTTTATTGTGTTTTACGTCTTTTTCTACTTTTTTAGCATCAGCTTTAGCAGCTTTTTCCGCTTTCTTAGCATCTTCTTTTACCGCTTTATCAGCTTTTGCAGCATCTTTTTTAGCGTCTTTATCTAGTTTAGCTACGTCTTTTTTTGCATCTTTACTTAATTTGGATGCATCTTTTTCAACTGCTTTTTCTACTTTTTTAGCATCTTCTTTTACAGCTGTTTCAGCTTTAGCTTCAGGTGCAGCATGTTTTGGTGTAGCAAGGCCAGCACCATTAAGCATGCGGTTCAAAATTGTAGCCGCTTGTGCTCTTGTTACAGGTTGTTTAGGGTTAAAGTTTTCTGTTGTGCCAGACGCTACAATGCCACGTTCTGCCATGTAGTTAATATCTGCCACATAATCTAAAGAAATGCTATCTTCATCTTTAAATCTTATTTTTTCTGTTTTCACAGGAGTTGTAATGTTTAATTTTTTGGCTAAGCTAGCAGCAGAGGCAACAAACTCTTCACGGTTCATAGTTTTGCTAGGTGTGAAAGCTGTTTTAGAGGTGCCTTGCATAACACCTGCAGCGCTTACCAATTTGATAGCGGAGTTAGACCAACGATCTGCTTCTACGTCAGAGTAGGAAGTAGCGGATTCTTTAGTTACGATATCAGCTAATTCTTGTTCGTTTAAGTTGTGTTGCAACACTTTACCATAAATAGCAGCTGCTTGTTCACGTGTGATTTGAGCGCTAGGTTTGAAAGTATTGTCAGAGTAACCGGAAAGGTAACCAGCTTGAGACATCGCTTGGATCGCATCGCGTGCCCAGTTGTCTTTAGTGTCTGTGTACACGCCTGCTGGCAATGTTTCTTTAGCTTTAGTTGTTGTTTTAGCTTCTGTTGTTTTTGCAGCTGGCTTAGCTTCCGCTTTTGCTTCAGTAGCTTTTTCCGTTGCAGCTGGTTTAGCTTCCATAGCTTTAGTTTCAGCTTTTGCAGCTGTAGCTTTAGTTTCTACCTTAGTATCTGCTTTTGCAGTTGTTTTAGCAGTTGTCGCTTTCGCAGGAGTTGCTTTAGCTTGTGTATTTGTTACTGTTGTTGCTTTTGCTTTTGTATGTGCCGCGGTTGTTTCAGCGTGAGCCATGCCGAATGTGGAACCAAGGGCCAATGTGATTGCCAAGGACAAAGATAATTTATTTAGTTTCATTGAAAAAAGGCTCCTTTCAAACTATACTTATATAAAATAAATTATAACACTTTTTAAATTTATACACTACTATAAGAAAATGTAATATATAAGGATAAAATTTACATGAATTTGAAATTCTACTGCTAATTAAGTAAAAAAATACGATGAATTAAGGTAATATTTAGGTTTTCTAAACTTTGAAAAATGCAAAATGATAAACATTCGCAAAATCTAGGTTTTATATAGCTTTTTACAAGAAAAAAATTGATAAATAAACTAATACATGTGATAAAAAAAGCAATGTTTATTATTACAAAAAAGTCATAACGACATAAGAATTAAAAAGGGTACATACGAATATAGCAATCCTTTGGACATTTTCTATAGGATTAATTTATAATTATATCGATAAAGCTTTTGAATATTTATTTGAAAGCATAAGTAATGTTTCGGGCAGAAAATTATTGAAAACTTTCATTAGAATTCTTGCCATAACGCATACACATCAAAATTTTTTATTAGGTTAAGTACTAGAAAAGACGAGGACGATAATATGAAAAATTCATCTTTTTCCAACAGTGTTTGATTGACATGTTCTACCCACATGTGGGCATGGCTGGTGTAGAAGTACTTGAAAGATTAGGTTGCGAGCTCGTAGTTCCTAAGAAACAAGTATGTTGTGGACAAATGTTCACTAACTCTGGTTACAATGAAGCGGCTATGGACGCTATTAAGAACACAATCGAATGCTTCGAGAACGCTGAATATGTAGTCAGCATGTCCGGCTCTTGCGCATTTGCAATCCGTGATGAATATCATCATTTCTTGAAAGATCAACCTGAGTGGTTGGCACGTGCAGAACGATTGAGCGGCAAAATTTACGAGTTCACTCAATTCATTACTGACGTATTAGGTGTAGAAGATGTAGGTGCACGCTTTAACGACTCCGTTACATACCACACATCTTGCCACGTAACTCGTTTGATGGGCATTAAAGAGCCTCCTTTCAAACTCCTTAAAAACGTTAAAGATATCAACTTGATCGAATTACCACGTGCAGACCGTTGTTGCGGTTTCGGCGGTACTTTCTCCGTTAAAAACCCTGAAATTAGTGAAGTTATGACACGCGAAAAAGCATTGGAAATTGCTAGCACAGGTGCTAACGTTATTTCCGGTTCTGACCAAGCGTGCTTGATGAACATCGCTGGTATGCTTGATCGTCTTCATAAAGAAGGCGAAATCGATCGCCGTATCAAAGTAATGCATATTGCTGAAATCTTAAACTGCCGTTAAGGAGGAGACGACATGGCACTTATATATGACAATCGCCCCTATAAAACACGTATACAAGAATGTTTGGCTGACGATTTCAAAGTAGCAGCCATCAAAAAAGCACAAGACGTATTTTATGATAAACGTAATACAGTAGTTGCGGATGTTCCTGAATGGTTAGATTTCCGCGCTGAAGCAGCTGAAATTCGCGATCACGTACTTAATCATTTGGATTACTATGTAAATCAATTTGCTGAAAACGCTGAAAAAGCTGGTTCTAAAGTTCACTTTGCATTCGACGATAAAGAAGCGACTCAAATCGCTTTAGATATCCTTCGTCAACGCGAAGCAAAAATGATCGTAAAATCCAAAACTATCTTAACTGAAGAAATTGGTTTGAACGAAGTTCTTGAAGAAGCTGGTATCGAAGTAAACGAAACTGACTTGGCTGAATTTATTTTGCAAACTGCAGTAAGCCCACCATCTCACATCGTAGTACCAGGTCTTCACTTTGAACGTAACAAAATCCGCGAAATCTTCGCTGAAAAATTAGGCTATACAGGTACTGAAAACCCTACAGAAATGACTCACTTCGTACGTGGTTATGTACGTGAGCGCTTCTTGAAAGCTGACGTAGGCGTTAACGGTTGTAACTTTGCGGTAGCTGAGTCCGGTACTTGTACTATCGTTTCCAACGAAGGTAACGGTCGTATGGCAAGCTCCATTCCTAAGACTCAATTGATCTTCTTAGGTACTGAGCGTATCGTTCCTAACTTTAAAGCTCTTGACGTTATGATGGAAATGTTGAACCGCTCTGCAGTAGGTGCTAAAATTTCCAACTACTTCTCCATGATGACTGGTCCTGCTCGCGCTGGTGAAGCTGATGGTCCTGAAGAAACTCATATCATCATCATCGACAACGGTCGTTCCGGTATTTTGGGTGGTACATTCCAAGAAATGCTTCGTTGTATCCGTTGTGGTGCATGTATGAATATCTGCCCTGTATACCGTCACATTTCTGGTCACGGTTATGGCTCTGTATATCCAGGCCCAATGGGTGCTGTATTGACTCCATTGTTCAAAGGTTACGATGTAGCAGGCGACCTTCCATACGCTTCCACATTGTGCGGCGCATGTACAGAAAACTGTCCAGTAGCTATTCCATTGCATGAGTTGTTGATGGAACACCGTCACATTATGGCTGACATCGAAAAAACCCGTCCAAAAGCTGAAGAAGCTATCTTCAAAGCTGCCGCTAAGATGTTCGGCAACTCCACATTGTTCGATCTTGGTACAAAAGCTGGCGCTATCGGTATGAACTTAATTAGTAACAAAGAAGGCAATATGCCTGCATGGACTCAAGCTGTTCCAGTAATGAATGGTTGGACTAAATCCAAAGAAATGGGTACATTGAAGTTCAAGAAATTCCGTGATTTATATGCTGAACATGAAAAGAACAAGAAAAAGGAGAAAAAATAATGGATGAAGTTAAACGTAATCAATTTGTTGCACGTTTATCTCGTGCATTAGGCCGTGATCAAGTGCCTACAACAGTACCGGCTTTTGATTACAGCTATGGTCCTCAAGAAACTATGTACAAAGATTTATCTCGTGAACAAGTTATCACTATGTTCAAGGAACAATGTGAACGAGTAGGTACAAAATTCGTAGATACTACACCTGATAAATTAGGTGAAACAATTTTAGCTGTTATTGAAGAACGTGGTAATGGTAAGGTAATCTTCCCAAGCACTTCTGAGGTTGAAGAATATAAATTAAAAGAATTATTCGAAAAAGACGCAGCTTCTAATGGTGGTGCTCGTACGTACTTCCAATGGGACCCAGCTAAAGGTCGTGAAGAAATATTTCTAACACAGCTAATGCTGATATTGGTATTACATTCCCATACTGTGGTATCGCTGAAACTGCTACTGTAGTACAAGCGTCTGGTGAAGAATCTGGCCGTGCAATTAGCTTGCTACCAGAAACTCATATTGCTGTATTGTATACTGATACAATTAACCCTCGCATGACACAAACAATGGAAAATTTGGCTGAACGTTACCATAACGATCCATCCAAATTCCCTACAAATATTTGCTTGATTTCCGGTCCATCCCGTACAGCTGATATCGAGTTAGTAACTGTAGATGGTGCTCATGGTCCTATCCGCGTTACATATATCTTAGTTAATAGATAATATAGTAACTAGATTAACTAAAGGCGACTTTCCTTGGAAAGTCGCCTTTTTTTGTATATACTACAGAATAAATAATTTTTTCTTAAATTGCAATATGAAATTGAACACTCTGTAAATCCATAACTTTATTAACTTCTTCAATGAAGACTTCTTGAGGCGTTTTGTAATTCAACAGCTTTCGGGGTAAATTATTGCACCAATGTAACGCCCGCTGAATCGTTTCTTCTGACACAGCCTTTATGGGCGTTCCTTTTGGGATAAAGCGGCGTAATAGTCCGTTATGTCGTTCATTTGAACCGCGTTCCCCAGGCGAGTACGGGTGAGCAAAGAAAATAGATAAATCCTCTGTTTCTAATGTACTTATGTCTGCAAATTCACGGCCATTATCAGCCGTAATAGTTTTACATAACATGGATACATCGGAAACGGCCTTAAGAGACTGCAACCAATTTTCTAATGTCATTTTTACGTCCACGGCTTTAGCGGATAGACAACGTAAGGCTACATATAGGCGAGACTTGCGTTCTAACAATGAAACAATTACTTCATCGCTTTTATTCTTTATTCCTCGGACCGTATCCAGCTCCCAATGACCAAATTCTTCGCGGGTAGCAACAGATTCATCACGCAGATCAATGGATTTACCTAACTTGCGTTTGTGTTGCCTGTTATGTCGCTTCTTATGAGAATGGCGAATAACACAAGGCAAATCCATTGGTTTAAGACCTAAAATGCCTTGGTAAAGGTAGTTATATAAAGTTTTAGTACACACCATTTCATTGCGTACAAACAAACCCTTACGTAAGGCGTAGCCAACAGCAGCATCTAAGGACCATTTATCGACTCTTACCTTGTTTTTCAACCCAAGATAAAAAAAGGGCTCAATAGAACCTGCTTTCAAAGTGTTGAAAGAACCTTGGCGGGTTCTTTCATAGGCAAGCTGACCGCAATCTGCTATATACATAAGAACAGCCTTGTTTTGTCTAATTTGAACCACTGTTCCACGCTTTTTTTCTCAGCATAAATCGTAGTTCTAGAGCGTCCTAATGCCTTGGCAATAGTATTGATAGGATCACCAGCAAGAAGGCGTTTTTTTCAAGATAAAAAGCGCTCCTCTAAATTTAAGTGTTTGTTTGTACGCAATGATGTGATAAGATTAGAGCAGTCCATATTAGTACCTCGTGATTGATTGCGAATTTGATACTCTAATCTTATCACTTGTACTAATATGGATTTTTTATGTGTTCAGTTTCAATTTACAACTAAGCATAAATAATTTTTTATTTAAAAAATATAATATTATACTTGTATTTTTTTCGATATATGCTATACTAAGTTCATAACCTATTATTGTGATATGAATTAAAAGAGGTGTATTATGAATATTCCATTCTTTACAGATTACCTCATGTTAAGCAATCCACTAAGTATTGGTATTATCGCGGTGTTTGTACTTGCGTTAATTGGTATTTATGTGTTGCAACGCAAGGGCACATCCTTCGGTAATCTCGTTATTATTGGTACTATTGTCGGTGCCGTACTTGGTATTGCTATTCAAATTATTGCAGGCTTCCCTGATGATCCAACTAAAGTTGTTTATATCAAGGAAAGTACGAAGTGGTTCTCCCTAGTAGGTGGTGGCTTCATCGACTTAATCCGCATGCTTGTTATTCCTATCGTTTTTATCTCCATTGTACACGTTATCTTGCACATGGAAGCAGGTGCTAATCTTAAGAAGTTAGTAGTGGCAATGGTTTCTACAAATCTTGGCATGGTAGCAGTTGCTGCTGTGGTCGGCCTTATCTTAGGTAATGCCTTTGGTTTAGGTCAAGGCTTTGATATCGTTGAATCCGGTAAAAAGATTCGTGAAATTAAACCGATGGTTGATACATTCCGTGCTTTGATTCCAAGCAACCCAATTCAAGCGGCTGCTGAAACAAATGTTATCGGTATCGTGGTATTTGCTATTATCTTAGGTAGCGTAGCTCGTCTATTAAAACAAACTGGCACAAACTCCATGGAGATTTTTACTAAACTGTTTGATGAGCTTCACCAATTGATCTCTTGGGTAGCAGACTTCATCATTGGCCTTATGCCATACGGTGTAGTTGCATTGTTAGCTTCTACATTGGCAACTCGTGGCCTACAAGCTATCCTTGATATGGGCTTATTCGTAGTATTACTTTACGTTGGTATCTTGATTATGTTCGTTGTTCAAGCTATATTGATTACTAGCTTTGGTTACAACCCGATTACATACTTCAAGAAAGCGAAAGCTCCATTATTGTTGGCTTTCACATCCCGTTCCTCTATGGGCGTATTGCCGTTAACTGTTGAAACATTGACAAACGTCTTGGCGTAAATGCAACAACTGCTAATACAGTAGCATCCTTCGGTACTACTGCAGGCATGCAAGGTTGTGCCGGCGTATTCCCAGCACTTGTTGTAGTGTACATTTCTAACGTAGCGAATATTCCATTCGATATGACTATGTACATCATGAGTGTTATCGTTATCGCAATCGGTTCCGTTGGTATCGCAGGCGTTCCTGGTACTGCTACAATGGCTGCATCCGTATCTCTTAGTGGTACAGGCCTTGGTGCGTACTTCACATCTATCAGTCCGATCCTTGCTATCGATCCATTGATCGACATGGGCCGTACATGCTTGAACGTATCCGGTTCCTTAACAAATGCTCTCGTAGTAGATAAAATCATGGGTACTATCGATAAAGAGGCTTATAATAACCCTAACGAAGGTCGCGTATAATCCTCAAGTGTAGGATATGACCTGAACTAGTTAATCTAGTACCGTTACTATAATTTCAGAACTTAACATAAGAGAACAGCTTTCGGGCTGTTCTTTTTTGTCTTTAATGTTCTAGAGATAATGATTTTAAAAGTAATAATTATTACAGATTGTAAATTATAGTATTAGTATTTGGCATTTAAATTTGTGAGCTTAGCTATAAACATACCTATTCGTGTATGGTATACTAACCCTTACAAAGTTATGAATTATGCTTAATAGATATAAGCCAAGAGGGTAATAATATGATTACACAAGAGTTGAAAGATCGATTAATTGCAGATTATCCAAAGTTTGAAGATATGACGCATAAGTTTTATAAAAAAGAAATGTCTATCGCAGATTATAAAGGTGAATCTGGTGCGTTTGGTAGCTACGCGGAACGGGGTGCTAACTCTAGTATGAGCCGTTGGCGTTTTAATGGAGGCCGCATGACGCGTGAGCATATGCAGTTTTTGGCGGAATCAATTCGTAAATACAATTTACAGCATGTGCACTTTACGACTGGTCAATGTTTACAAATGCATGGTCTTGATGGTGATACAATACTAAATCTTTTTAAAGAGTGTCATGAACATGGTATTTATAATCGTGGTGCTGGTGGTGATAACCCTAATGTGGTGGCCAGTATTCTAAGGGGCATTGATCCTCGAGAAACCCTAGATATTACACCTTATGCGGCGGCTATTAGCGAGTTCCTTATGGAGCAAATATTTTATATCAAGCTTCCACGTAAATTTAAAATGGCTATCGACAATGGTTTTGACAGTACGCCGCACACTACGTTTAAAGATCTTGGGTTTAATTTAACTAAACATAATACCTTTGATGTCTATGCTTGCGGTGGACTAGGACCAAACCCTCGCATGGGTATTCCTGTGGCTCACGATGTGCAACCTGAGGATGTATTGTATTATGTGAAAGCTATGCTTATGGTATTTGCTAATCACGGTAATTTCAAGAACCGTGGTAAAGCTCGTACACGTTACATGCCGGCTGAAATGGGTGGAGCCGAAGCTTTCATCAAAACCTATGAAGAAACCTTGGCTATGGTAAAAGAGGTAGAACAGCTAAGGATAAATCCTGCTGATTACGCCTATGAAATTACAAAAACGGGTAAACGCGACGACTCTGTGGTGAACCATCGTATTTATCGTCAAAAACAAGAAGGCCTTTACTATGTGGAATACCATCCAGTCGGTGGTGATGCAAACGTTGAACATCTCTTATCTGCTCTTGATTATGCAGTGACATTAGACCAAGTTGAAGCTCGTATTGCACCTGATCAATCACTGTATTTCATCAATCTCACCGCTGATGAAGCACGTAAGATCGCAGACTTGACAGATGATAGTGCTATCAATGAATTCCGTCGTTCCGTATCCTGTGTAGGTTCTACGGTATGCCAAATCGGGATTCAAGACTCCAATGGTCTATTAAAAGCAATCTTTACACACCTTGAAGCGAAGGGTGTAGATACCAGAAAACTCCCTCGTTTACACATCTCTGGATGTCCGCACTCTTGTGGTACACACCAAATTGGTGAAATTGGATTCCACGGCTCTGTTAAACTAGTAGATAAAAAGCCTACTACATCCTTTATGCTAGTTGATGGCGGATCCGAACACATGGGATCTGAAAACTTTGGCAAAATGGCAGGGCATATCGTGGCTACAAAAATCCCTGAATTTATGGAAGCACTAGCCAATAAACTAAACGAAGCCCCAGAACCTGACTTTGGGACCTGGAGACTGACACACAAAGGGGAATACATGGAACTTATAAAAGCATTTGAGTAAGTTTCATTTCCGCTTGTGATGGGGCCCTGTTAGATTGCGACAACTTAATAAATAATAAAAAGAGTTCCCTCTTTGCTCCGTTCTTCGCAAAGTCGCTGCATAGGGAACTCTTTTTATTATTTGAGCGCCTGCTATTAACTAGTCCCATCACAAGCTACATTTGACATTTACTCAATCTGCTTTTGGTGGGGTGAGGGAAGCTTTTAGAAAACAAGGTATCTCCTTGCTCCGTCCTTCGTAAAGTCGTTGTAGAAATACCTAGTTTTATTTTTATAACACCCGTTGTGAATTAGTCCCATAGCAAGCGACTAATCTCCTTCTATATATTGATGATCCCCATTACAAGCTACATCTGATATTTACTCGATCTGCTTTTTGTGGGGTGAGAGAAAGAACGCTAAGTAGGTTTGACTAAATTAGGCTTAAAACTAACCTGCAGACTAGCCTCAGGGTAGTCCTTTTCTCCACGGTGGGTGTGGCACCACCACTATAAAGACTAGCCGCAGGCTAGTCCTTCCCAGACGGAGGGCATGGCGCCACTACTATAAAGCTTTTTATAGGAATTAATCAGGTTATCTAGGTTTACGTATTTAATGGTCGGTATATCTATTTTGATGGGACGTCTTTATAAATATAGTAATAAAAAAGTACCAATATACTTGTGCAGCGACTTTGCGAAGAACGGAGCAAGCAAGTATATTGGTACTTTTTTTACTAGGTTGTCGAAATGTAATGGGGCCCCATCAAAATAGGTTGGCTGATTTTCAAAAGAGTACGTCGCCTAGATAACCCTTGATTAATTGTGTTATAATAACCTTTATAGTAGTTTTTGGAGGATTTATCAGATGTTATTTACCGTCAATACAGAAGTCTGTACACGCTGCGGCCTTTGCGTAGCTGACTGTCCGACCGGGTTGCTGGTGATGTCCGATAATGGACCTGTAACTGGCAGGGGAGGTTGTATTTCTTGTGGGCATTGTATTTCCGTATGTCCCACACTTGCTATCGATAGCGACATGACACCACGTAAGGAGCAAATCGATATTACACAGGAGCCTAAGTTAACGCCAGAGCAAGCGGAGTTGTTTACGCAGTCGTCGCTCTATTCGTAACTATCAAAATAAACCAGTTCCTGCTGAGCTCATTCGCAAAGTGTTAAACGTTGCAAGAATGGCGCCAACAGCAACTAATACACAAGGTATTTCGTATATCGTAGTGCGTGATAAACAAAAATTGCGTCGCATTGCTGATCTCGTTCTTGAGTGGATGCATTTAGCTGCAAAAACAGTACCTATCATGCGCCTTTATGCTCGTGCTGCTCAAGCGGAAGTAGATAAAGGTAAGGAATATATCTTGCGCGATGCGCCAGCTCTCGTAGTGGCGATTGGTTCTAAAAAAGATATTCATCGTACTCATGATAGTGGACACTCTTGCTTGTCTTATGCAGAGCTTTATGCGCCAACATTAGGTCTTGGTACTTGTTGGGCGGGCTTCTTTGAATATGCAGGCGAAGCAGAATACGAACCATTGTTGGAGCTTTTAGGTGTACCAGAGGATAAGATTATCGCTGGTGCCATCTTGATGGGCTATCCGCGTGTTCGTTATCGCAACATCGTGGAACGTCAACCCCTAGATGTTACCTTCGATACGGAAGAATAAAATAAAAGCGATACTCTAAATTGATTAGGGTATCGCTTTTTGGCATATAATGAAACTTTTACACATATAAAATGAGACTTGTACCAATAAAAAGACCGCCCTCTAATATCATAGCGGTCGGTCTTTAATTTATTTAGTTTGCAGATGTAATGGTACCTTTGAAAGTATCATTGATAAATTGTTTAATTGCATCAGATTTGTAGATGTCTGCAATTTTTTTGTATGTTTCGTTGTCTTTGTCTTGTTCTCGAACAGCGAGGATCATAACCGCTAAAGGCTCATCTTTAGGTTCTAAGAAGAAACCTTGTTTCTCCACGTTAAGACCAGCGCTTTGTACGTAGTTCATAGGAATCGCTGCAACAACAACGTCATCTAGGCTACGAGGCAATTGTGCTGCTTCTAATTCTTGGATTTGAAGATTTTTAGGGTTAGATGTAATATCTGCGACAGTTGCTTTGAAACCAACACCGTCTTTCAAAGTAATAAGACCTGCTTTAGCAAGTAGTGCAAGACCACGACCACCATTAGTTGGGTCATTTGGAATTGCTACGATGGAGCCTGCTGGAACGTCAGCCGCACTGCGTACAGAGTTACTATATAAACCCATTGGCATCAAAATAGTTTTGCCAATAGCTACTAGTTTAGAACCGTTTTGTTTGTTAAAGTTTTCCATGAATGGTACGTGTTGGTACGCATTTAATTGAATGTCACCATCAGCGAGGGCTTTATCTGGTGTTACATAATCGGAGAACTCTACCACTTTAAGGTCGATACCTTGTTTTTTAGCCTCTTTGGCAACTGCTTCGGCTACTTGAGCATGAGGACCTGCAGTGGCACCAATTTTTACTTCTTTAGGCGTTTGGCCTGCTTGATTAGTATTGTTGCCGCAACCAGCGATGGCGAATGCAAGTACACCAACGAGGAGAGGGGCAATAAATTTTTTGAATTTCATAATAACATCCCTTTCTACAATATATGTAATGTAAATATCCTATCATGTGAGTTGGGTTTTGTATATAGAGAAATATCTATGGGTTAGCTATAGATTAAAGTTATATGGTTCATCATGTAACTACCACGTAAACTATGTTAGCGATACTTATAGCTAGCAAAAATATAAATAGGTAACTATAATAATATTTTTTTCAATATATCTAAAAAAATTTAGAAAAAAATGGTATAATATAACTAATGAGTTTTATACAACTTAATTTAAACGTCACGATTTAATATATGCATTACAGTTTAATATAAGTATTACAAATAATTTAACCGTAGATTTAGGTAAATATAGGAGGCTACCCATGTTTAACTTTGATTTTTATAATCCAACCTATATCGTATTTGGTAAAGATCGTTTAGAGGAATTAGATGTATTGGTGCCAAAGGAGGCAAAGGTACTCATTACTTACGGCGGCGGATCTGCAGTGCGTAGTGGTCTTATTGATCGCATTGTAAAGGCACTTGGTAACCGTAAGGTAGAGCAATTCGGCGGTATTGAGCCAAACCCATCCCTTGAAACGTGTGAACGTGCAGTAGCTTTCATTAAAGAACATGGTGTAGATTTCGTTCTCGCTGTAGGCGGCGGTTCTGTAGTAGACGCTACAAAACTTATCGTTATGGGCGCTACCTATGATGGACCTGTTATTGAGGTTATGAAAGCTAGTGTGCCAGCGGTTCCAGTAGAGATGGTACCAAATCCCTTGCCATTTGGTACAGTTATGACACTTCCTGCTACGGGTTCCGAAATGAACAATGGTGCCGTTATTACTTATGGTGATGGTAAATATCCTGTGTTCAGTAACTTAATATTCCCTAAGTTCTCCATGCTCGATCCAACATTGACTTTCACATTGCCTGAAAAACAAGTTAAGAATGGTGTTATCGATACTTTCGTACATACTACAGAGCAATATTTAACATATCCTGTAGAAGGCCGTATTCAAGATCGTTTCAGTGAAGGTATTTTGAAAACTATGATTGAAATCGGCAAAGAAACGGTAGAGAATCCAGAAAACTACGATATTCGTGCTAACCATGTGTGGGCTTCTGCCTTGGCATTAAACGGCTTGATTGGTGCAGGTGTGCCACAAGACTGGGCAACACATCTTATCGGTCATGAGTTAACTGCGACGTACCATCTTGATCATGGGATTACATTAGCTATCGTATTGCCTGCATTATTAGAAGTGAAAAAAGCAGACAAGCTTGAAAAATTGGCACAATATGCTACACGTGTATGGCATATCACAGAAGGCACAACAGAAGAAAGCAGATAAGGCTATCGCTAAAACGCGTGAATTCTTCGAGTCCCTTGGCGTATCTACACATTTGAAAGATTATGGTCTAGGCGAAGAAGCAGTTGATAAAATTGTGAAACAATTGGAAGACCATGGTATGACTCGACTTGGTGAAAAAGGCGATGTAACACCAGAAGTAGCTCGTGAAATTTTAACGCGCGCTTTATAATACATTTGGTTAAAGCTATCAAAATTTGACACTAATTATATACAATGTATAATATAATAGCTTATATAAAAGACACCATATGGTGTCTTTTATTATTGCTCAAATTAGTTTTATCGTCTAGAAGAGGACTAAGATTAGTTTTGACTATCGTTTACATAATATATAATGTATGATTTCGAAAGGAGAAAATCCTTGAATGAAATAAAACATCGAAGTGCCTTTTCTTTTGCGCTTCCTATAATGATTCCTATGGGGCTTAGCTTCTTCTTCCTTGGATTAGGTTTTGGCTTGTATGCTACCAGTCAGGGATTGCCTTGGTGGACAGCCCCTGTTTTGGCTAGTACAATTTTTGCAGGCTCTATGGAGTTCGTAACTATTGGGCTACTGATGGCAGGCTTTGATCCTGTAAATGCTTTTATGCTGACCTTGTTTGTTAATGGGCGTCATTTCTTCTATGGGCTGCCTATGTTACAGCGCTATGTTAATATGGGCTGGAAATGGTTTCCTACCGTAGCTTGGATGTGCGATGAAAGCTTTGCTATCAATGCCTCAACTAAGCTTCCAGAAGATGTAGATGAAAAGTGGTTCTATTTCCATGTGTCTTGGCTTAACTACGTATTCTGGGTATTTAGTACTCTTGTGGGGGGCTTATTCGGGAATTTATTGGCTGCTGTAGATTTACGGGGCATTGATTTCGTATTACCGGGCCTATTTATTGTGATATTCCTTGAAATGTTATTGAATGCTAAGAATAATAGGATTAAAGTCTTTGGTGTAGCGGGTGCTATAGTAGCACTTATTATGCTATTAGTAGTAGGTAAGTCCCTCTTTATGCTTACCTCTATGAGTTGTATGCTCGTTGCGTCTTATATTGCGTATAAGTGGGGAGGTGTGCGCCTTGACTAGTATAGAAATGGTTATGACCGTTGCTATCGTAGTAGCAGGTACATTATTGACTCGTTTTGGGGCGTTTCTTATATTCCCACCTGGTAAAAAGGCACCAGACTTTGTGCTCTATCTTGGTAAAGCGCTACCTGCCTCTGTGATGGGGATGCTCGTTGTATATACTTTTAAAGAAACTGTCGTCCTATCGTATCCATATGGCATACCTGAATTGATTGCATTGGTTGTTACCGTAGGCTTACATCTATGGAAGCGAAATATGCTTGTATCCATTGGGGCGGGCACTGTAGTGTACATGATCCTTATACAAGCTGTCTTTAATGTGCCTAAATAAATTACAATAAAATAAACCACTTATATCTATTCCTAAAGAAGGGAGATATAAGTGGTTTTCTTTTTATCTTAGTTGTAATAGTCTTTCTAGACCTGGTGCGGTGTGGTGATCTTCCAAGAAGTCTTGTTGATCTAATAATTCCATAACATCCATGTCGATGTTAGTGAGCTTGAAGTCGAATACATCAAAGTTAGCTTCCATATGGCTTACGGTATTTGCCTTTGGCAATGGAATGATGCCTCGTTGGATATGCCAACGTAAGATGATTTGGTGTTTTGTGACACCGTATTTTTCGGCCAAGCTTTTAATGATCGGGTGGTCGAAAATCGGTTGGCGATCACGAGTAAATGGAGACCACGCCATGCCTACTACTTGATGCTTACGCATTAATTGTAATAAGGAATGGCGTTGGTTAAACGGGTGGCACTCGATTTGGTTCACTACAGGTTTTACATTACAGTGGTATAGCAAGTCGATGAGGCGATCTTCGTAGAAGTTAGAGAGACCTAGACCGCGCAATACGTTTGGTCGTATAACTCTTCCATAGCGCGCCAAGAGCCGTAGTAATCGCCTAGCGGTTGATGAACGAGCATGATGTCGATATAATTAGTGTCTAATTTTTTTAGAGAGCTTTCAACAGCGCGCATCGTATTATCATAGCCTGCATCGGTGTGCCAAATTTTTGTAGTAATAATAATATCTGTACGATTAACACCAGATGCTTTGATACCTCTGCCAACGGCCTCTTCGTTGCCATAGTAAGCAGCCGTATCGAGCAAGCGGTAACCTACGCTAAGTGCATTAGCAACGGCTTGCTCCGTTTCTCCTTCGGTACCAGTTTTGTAAGTGCCATAACCGATAGAGGGAATGAAGCTACCATTATTTAATATTCTAAAGTCCATCCGTTCTTCCATGAGAACCTCCGTTATATTCATAAATTAAAGAAATTAGCTTTCATATAATTCTAATTGATTTTATGATATACTAAGGTATTGATAAAAATCAATATGACAGGAAGTGACAGAATGAAAATAAATCGTTTATGTTCTGTAATTGCTATGCTTAGTGTTATGATAATGGCGCTGGTCATTGCCGGTTGCGGTACAAAAACCGTATCCGTTACTGACGTAACATACAAGGACATGCCGTTGCAGATACATAATGACGCCAATGTAACAGCCCTTAACAAGGCGACAGTAACGCCGACCTTAACAGGGCAGGTCGTATATGCTGTGAAAGTAGGCGACCAAGTACAGCAAGGCCAAACCTTGGCAACTGTAGATACAGCGGCTTTACAACAACAGCTGGCATCCTTACAAGGTCAGTTAGCGCAAGCTCAATCGCAATCATATGCGACATCTGTGACGACTACGACGGCGGCGTCCGTAGATAGTGCGCAATTAGCACAGGCCCGAAAAATGCGTGAAGCGGGCATGATTACACAAAAAGAATATGATCGCATTGTGGAACGATCTCAACCACAAACTACGACAGTAACAACTGGCGGTGGTGGCGGTGGCGCTAATGTAGCAGCTATCGAAGCACAAATCGCTCAAGTATCGGCACAAATGGCTGCATCCGTAATTGTAGCTCCTATAGCAGGTACGGTGACGGCTATTTATAACGAAGACCGTCAAATGGCAATTGCAGATCGTCCGTTTATGATGATACAACAAACCACACCGATGGTAGCATCTCTCAGCATCCCTCGTGATGCGGCGATGAAACTCGGCACACCGGAGGCAAAAAATGGCATGAAAGTGCTCCTCAAGGTGGCTGATCAAGAATTACCAGGTGAATTAACTTATGTAGATATTACGCAACCTGAAACTGTGCCTAGCGTATTGGTGAAAGCAACTTTCAACAATGACAAAGGCCTCATTAAGGCTGGCGAATTCTATACACTTGTTATAGAATCTAATGTGAAAGCAAAAATGTTGACCGTACCGTCTAAGGCGGTTCGTGAAAATTCTGACGGCAAATATGTCTATGTATTGACTGAAAATAATACAGTGGACGTACGCGTCGTAGAGGTAGGCATCGCAGAAGGTGATGATGTAGCTATTATTTCTGGTCTAAATGCAGGTGACAAGGTTATCACAACTGATGGAACCTTTGTGTTAGGCGAATCTGTAAAATTGTAATTACGAACCGTAAGGTTCTATACTAAAGTTTTAATATATGTTGAATGCATGATGGCAAGAAAACTTTCACACACTGTGATCAACCTCGTAAGAGGAATCTGATAGGAGGGATTATTATTTTAGAATTTAAACGTTTTGAATTAAGAGACAAACCATTAATCGATAGGTATTTTGAACAACATCATTATGAAGCATCTGATAACTGTTTCACTACATTGTTCATGTGGCAAGATCCGTACGGCATCCGTTGGGCTGAAGAAAATGGCGTGTTGTACATTCAAGGTGGCGGTAAGCGTGAACCATTCCTATTGCCTCCGTTTGCTGGTAAAGATGCAAAGTTCCTTGATGGTTTATTGCGCGCTAAAGAATGGTTCGTAGAAAATAAATTACCATTCCGTTTTAAAGGTGTTAGCAAAGCTGTTAAAGAGCGTATGGAAGACCTTTGTCCTGGTCGCTATGAGTTCACACCTGACCGCGATAACTACGAATACATTTACAAGTCTGAAGATCTTATTAATTTGTCTGGTAAGAAATTCCGTCAAAAGAAAAACCATTTGAACCAATTCCGCATGCAATATTCTAACTATGAGTACTTGCCAATTACGGAAGATATCATTCCATTATGTCGCGAAACAGCAGCATCTTGGGTGGAAACTCACCACGAAGAAGGTATTGAAGACGAATTAGTAGCAATCAATTTGTTGTTCGATAACTGGGACGCACTAGGCCTAAAAGGCGGCGCCATTAAATTGTTTGGCCGCGTTGAAGCTTTCAGTATCGGTGAATTATTGAATGATAAAATGGCTTTGATTCACATTGAAAAAGCAAATCCAGACATTCGTGGTTTGTACCAAGCGATTAACAATGAATTCATTCGTCATGAATTTAGCGATGTAGAATTCATCAACCGTGAAGAAGACATGGGCTTGCCTGGTCTTCGCCAAGCAAAAGAATCTTACAACCCAGATCACTTTGCTGAAAAATATGACGCAGTATATGCTAACGAAGCAGATAATGCGACAGGCGGTAAATAAAAATCTGAGCTATGAAGCCGATGTGCTTCATAGCTCATTTTGTTATAATAGAAGTGTTAGCCTATCTATTTGTATGTAAATTGCGTATCATCATGGCGATGCGATGCGATGCGATGCGATGCGATGCGATGCGATGCGATGCGATGCGATAGATAGAGGCCTTTATGATATAACGAGGACATAATTATGGAATTTAGAATTGCAACGGCTCAAGATACTCCACATGTGGAAAATCTATGGGCGTACTGCTTTGAATCTAAGGAAGATCCATTCTTCCAATATTATTTTACAAATTGCTATGAACCAGAACATACAATGGTTGGTCTAGAACAAGATCAATTGTTAAGTACCGTTCATTTGCGTCAATATAATCTTAATGTACGCGGTGCTGTACTGCCTACAAGTTATATGGTAGGTGTGGCCACACATCCTGCGGCTCGCCGTGGTGGTGTAGGTGGTGCGTTATTGACTGCTGCATTAGAGGAACTTCGTAAGCGCGGTCAAGCCATGACGATTTTAATGCCCTCTAAAGCGGCTTTTTACCAACAATATGGCTGGGAACTCTATGCTCATCAATGGGTGAACACAATGTCTCTTGAAGACTTGCGCCCTATGACGGATAAAACGTTGAGCTTTGGATTGCTTAATAGCGTAGACCAATGGACTTTGTTAGATCCAGTATATAAAGCGTATACTGCGCGTTTATCTGGTTATGCAGAGCGCGGTGAAAAGGAATGGAAACGCTTGCTTGGTAGCTTCTTTGCAGAAGGCGTAAATATCGCTGTTGTGCGCAATGATGAAAATATCATCGAAGGCTATGCGGTGTATCGTTTAGGCCAACCTGAAATTCCTGTTTCCGAATTAGTTTACACCACACGTCGTGCACAACGGGCATTGCTCAATTATTTCTACAATCATCGCTCCCAAGGCACCTCTATCCGTTGGAATGAAGGTCTTCACGATACATACTATCGTTTCTATCCAGATGGTAAAAGCGGCCATGCCACTATGCCATATATGATGAGTCGTATTGTTGATGTGAAAGCAGCTCTTGAAGCGATTCCTGTAAATCCAGAGGCATTGATGATGCCTATTACTTTGACCTTTGGCGTTAAAGATAGCCTTTGTGCCTGGAATGAAGGTCGCTACGAAGTACAATACGGCGGTGCATTAACGCCAACTGTTAAGAAAGTATCTGATACGCTTGAAGGTGAAGTAGATCTTACTGTCGAAGTGGGCGCTTTGAGCCAACTTTTGATGGGCACATTAACAGCACGGGATCTTGCCTTTGAAGGTAAACTTTCAGTCGGGGAAGAATGGTTAGATTATTTCGATATCCTCTATCCTGAACAAAAAACATATATTAACGAGTGGTGGTAATATGAGCTGGAAAACGTATACGGTAAAAGAACCGACAGAATTAACGGTCTCTAAATATGTAAAGGAACGGTTTTCTCTATCCTCTCGGGATATTCAAATGATGTTCCGTAAGAAACGGGTAAAAGTAAATAGCCGTGTAGCCCATTCTCAGCGGTCCCTCAAAAAAGGTGATGTCTTAACATTGGAACTGCCACAGGATAAGGATTATGGCGTAGATGTAGAAAAGGGTCCTATTACCGTTCTCTACGAAGATGCTCATACCTTGGTGGTTAATAAGGATCCTTTTATGCTCGTTCATCCAGCAGGTCAAACAAAGTCTTGTACATTGAGCAACTATGTGGCAGGTTATTATGCGAAAGGGCGTAGTTCATAAGGTGCGCCCTGTGCATCGCCTTGACCGCGACACATCGGGTTGCATTCTCTTTGGCAAAACTAAGGAAGCGCAGCAGTACTACACAGATGAACTACAAGCTGGTCGTATCGATCGCATCTATACTGGCCTTGTAGAAGGTCGCATTGATAAGGATGGCGTTGTGGATGTGCCTATCGGTGTAGATCCAGTATTTGATAACCGCCGTGTCATCGATGAATTTGGTCAACCGGCACAAACGGAATATACCGTTCTTAATCATGATGGGAATCATACTTTATTGCGATTTAAACTGCTTACAGGTCGAACTCATCAAATTCGTGTACACATGGAGCACATAGGCCATCCTATCGTGGGTGATGCTATGTATGGTACCTGCAATAAACCTTATACACGTCAATGCTTACATGCATCGGAATTAACCTTTGTGCCTTATGGTAAGGACGAAGCGATTATGGTGACTTGTGAAGTAGGGGAAAACTTTGGTCGAGAATAATATGGGTTGAAAGATTTCTAACCATATCATGTAGTTGGTGTGGAGAGCGAACACAATATAAATCAAAGAGGAACTATATAAGGTTTTCTTTGTATCCATGTATACAAAAAACAATGGTGATAAAAACGCATAGTCTATGCATCAAAAGCATAGACTATGTTTTTTTTATATTTTCAATTCACAGAGGACAGGTGTATACTATGCGTAGACATAAAATTCTATAGACTATAAAGTTTATGATTTTATCATGAAATAGTTTGTTAGTTATACTTTCACCAAGCCCGAACGGAACGATGCCGCAGCGCTTGGGACGATCAAGTGATATGAAGGAGTGCACGTTATGGATATGAATCAGAGCACAATTGAGCAACAACGTCTAGATCAAGCTAGACTCGAAGCCAATGGTATGTACAGCAGCCAATTTGAAAAGGATGCGTGTGGCATGGGCTTTGTCGTTAATATTAAGGGTAAAAAATCCCATGATATTATCGATGACGGTTTGCGTATTTTAGAACGCCTTGAGCACCGTGGTGGTGCAGGTGCCGATAAGGACACAGGAGATGGTGCCGGCATTTTGGTACAAATTCCTCATGAGTTCTTCAAACGCGAATGCGAAGTGCTTGGTATCAACTTGCCTGCCGCAGGCGAGTACGGCGTAGGTATGGTCTTTGCCCATAAATATGAAAGCCTCCGTAACGAGCAAAAACGCATTTTTGAAGAGGTTGTTCGCGAAGAAGGCCAAGTTGTTCTCGGCTGGCGTGAAGTACCAGTTGATGGTACAAAGGTTGGTCAAGAGGCGGCTGCTATTCGTCCATGGATGATTCAAATCCTCATCGGTAAAGGTCCAGATGTAACGAATAATAAAGAGTTCGAACGCAAATTATATGTTATCCGTAAATTGGCGGAAAAACGCATTATTCCGTTGAGCAAGGAATTATCTAGCGACTTCTATATTGCATCTTTATCCTCTAAAACAATCGTATATAAAGGTATGTTAACACCTGGTCAATTGCGTGACTTCTACCTTGATTTGAGCGACCTTGACTTTACATCTGCGTTGGCTATGGTTCACTCCCGTTTCAGTACGAATACATTCCCAAGCTGGGCTCGGGCACATCCTAACCGTTTCTTAGTACATAATGGTGAAATTAACACTATCCGAGGGAACGTAAACTGGATCAATGCTCGTGAAGGTAAAGCAGAATCTCCATTATTCCCGGACATCAAAAAGGTATTCCCTGTAGTTGATGACAGCGGTTCTGACTCTGCTATGTTCGACAACACTTTGGAATTCTTGCACATGACAGGTCGTTCCTTACCTCATGCGATCATGATGATGATTCCTGAGCCTTGGGAACGCAATAATCTCATGAGCAAAGAAAAACATGACTTCTACGAGTTCAATAGCTTTATGATGGAACCATGGGATGGCCCTGCGGCTATGGGCTTTACAGATGGTACTGTTATCGGTGGAGTTCTTGACCGTAATGGTTTGCGTCCTGCTCGTTACTATGTAACAACAGATGACCGCGTTATCATGGCATCCGAAGTGGGTGTAGTAAATGAAAACGCTGAAAATATCCGCGCTAAAGGCCGTTTGGAACCAGGTAAAATGCTCCTCATCGATACAGCAGAACAACGTATCATCTCCGATGAAGAAATCAAGCAACGGGTTGCTACTGAGTTGCCATATGATGAATGGGTAAAAGAGCATGTTATTCACTTGTCTGAAATTACACAAGCTGATGAAAGTGACATTCCAGAAGTTGAAGACTTGTTCAAAAACCAACAAGCCTTTGGTTATACTCAAGAAGACCTTGTACGTATGATCGTACCTATGGCAAAGGATGGTAAAGATCCTGTAGGCGCTATGGGTGCCGATGCTCCACTGGCTATCTTGTCAGATAAACCACAATTGTTATATAGCTACTTCAAGCAAATGTTCGCTCAAGTAACTAATCCTCCAATCGACTCTATCCGTGAGGAAATGGTTACATCTACGCGCGTAATGCTTGGTAACTCTGGTAACTTAACAGATCCAAACAAAGCCGGTACTTATGCGTTGTCAATGCGTACACCAATTCTTACAAACCAAGAGTTGGCGTCCATCAAGGCTCTTGATTGCCGTCGCATGAAATCCGTTACGTTGCCAATCCTCTTCGACCCAACTAAGGGTGCTGAAGGCTTGCGCGATGCGTTAAATGAATTGTGTGAAAAAGCAGAAGAAGCAGCACGTACAGAACAAAATGTATTGATTTTATCCGACCGTGGCGTCGATGAAAATCATGCACCAATTCCAGCATTATTGGCTGTAGCAGCTGTTCATAATCACTTGATCAACAAAGTGTTGCGCACAGAAATCGGTCTTATTCTCGAATCTGGTGAGCCACGCGAAGTTCATCACTTCTGTACATTAATTGGTTATGGTGTAACAGCTATCAACCCATACTTAGCACTTGAAACAGTACGCGATTTACAAGCTCGTAAACGCCTGGGCGATATTACGGTTGAAGAGGCAGAAAAGAACTACATCAAAGCAGCTGTAGGCGGCATCATGAAGGTTATGTCCAAAATGGGGATTTCCACAGTTCGCTCCTACCATGGCGCACAAATCTTTGAAGCTTTGGGCTTGAATACTAACTTCATCAACAAGTTCTTCGTAAATACACCAACACGTATCGGTGGTATTGGTCTTGGCGGTGTAGCACACGAAGCCTTAGCTCGTTATGAACGTGCTTTCAAATCCGACGAAACTGTACTCGAACCAGGCGGTTGGTATGGTCCGGTAAAAGATGGGGAAGAGCATTTGTTTAACCCTAAGACGATTGATTTGTTACAAGAATCCCTTATCAATGGCGACTATGCTAAATATAAAGAGTATTCTAAAGCTATTCGCAATGATTACCATGTTACATTGCGTTCCTTGATGGAATTGAACTACCCAGTAGGTGGCGGCATTCCTATTGAAGAGGTTGAATCTGAAGAATCTATCGTAAAACGCTTTAAAGCAGGTGCTATGAGTTATGGTGCCATCAGTAAAGAGGCGCATGAAGCGATTGCTATCGCTATGAATCGCCTTGGCTCTACATCCAACTCTGGTGAGGGCGGCGAAGATGTAGCTCGCTTCAAACCATTGCCAAATGGCGATAGCATGAACTCCGAAGTAAAACAGATCGCCTCTGGTCGTTTCGGTGTAACTGCGAACTACCTCATCCACGCAAAAGAGTTGCAAATTAAATGTGCTCAAGGTGCTAAACCGGGTGAAGGTGGTCAATTGCCAGGTAAAAAAGTATACCCTGAAATTGCCAAAGCTCGTCACTCCACTCCAGGCGTAGAGCTCGTATCTCCACCACCTCATCACGATATTTACTCCATCGAAGATTTGGCTGAGTTGATTTACGACTTGAAATGCGTCAACAAAGATGCTCGCATTTCCGTTAAATTAACATCTGAAGCAGGCGTTGGTACTATCGCTGCTGGTGTGGCAAAAGCAAAAGCAGATAATATCTTAATCTCTGGTTACGACGGTGGTACAGGTGCGGCAGGCCGTACATCTGTAAAACACGCTGGTGTGCCTTGGGAGTTAGGTTTGTCCGAAACTCATCAAACATTGATGCTCAATAGATTGCGTGACCGTGTTCAATTAGAAGTAGACTCCAAGTTGATGACAGGTTTCGATGTAGCCGTAGCGGCTATGCTAGGTGCTGAGCTATTCGGCTTCGGTACATTGCCACTCGTTGCAGTAGGCTGTAAAATGGCTCGTGTATGTAACCTCAACACATGTCCTTATGGCGTAGCTACACAAGATGAAAAATTGCGTGCTCGTTTCACAGGTAAACCTGAGTATGTAGAAAACTTGATGATCTTCATCGCTCGTGAGTTGCGTGAAATCATGGCTCGCTTAGGTATTCGCTCTGTAGCTGAACTCGTTGGTCGTATCGATCTCGTTCGTCAAAAATCTCAAGACGATAACTTCAAATTGTCTCGTGTTGACCTTAAACGCATTTTGTTCCGTCCATACATCGATTCCTCTGTAGGACACATGCACACTGTTGACCAAGATCACGAGTTGGAACGCACTTTGGATATGTCCAAACTCTTGCGCATGTGCCGTCCTGCTATTGAGGACCAAAAACCGATTCGCGCTAAATTGGCTATTACAAACATTAACCGTGTAGTAGGTACTTTGGTTGGTTCTGAGGTGACTCGTCGTTATGGTGAAAGCGGCTTGCCAGATAATACAATCAAGTTGAACTTTGAAGGTTCTGCAGGTCAATCCTTCGGTGCTTTCATCCCTAAAGGCATGACATTAGAACTTGAAGGGGATGCAAACGATTACCTCGGTAAAGGTTTATCCGGTGGTACTATTACTGTATATCCGCCTAAAGACTCTATCTTTGAAGCTGACGAAAACATCCTTATTGGTAACGTTGCCTTCTACGGTGCTACCTCTGGTACATCCTACATCAATGGTGTAGCTGGTGAACGTTTCGCCGTTCGTAACAGTGGTATCACAGCTGTTGTAGAAGGTGTAGGCGACCATGGTTGTGAATACATGACTGGTGGCGAAGTACTTGTACTCGGCAAAATCGGCCGTAACTTCGCAGCGGGTATGTCCGGTGGCTATGCGTATATCCTCGATTGCGATGAACGCTATGTAAATACAGGTCTCGTAGAATTACGCCCAGCTAATACTGAAGATGACCTTAAACGTATCAAAGAATTAGTAGAACAACATGTATTGCATACTAACTCTGCTAAAGGCCGTCACATCCTAGAAAACTGGAATAACTTTGTAAATAGATTTACAAAAGTTGTACCTGTAGCATATGAAGAAATGCAAGCTGCTATTGAACGTTTCAAAGCACAAGGCTTATCCTTGGAAGAAGCTCAATTAGCTGCGTTCAAAGAAAAATATGCATAATAAATTTATTAACTTGCTAACTTCCATTATATAAAAATAATACTGCAAAATACCTCTATAGCTTTGACTATAGAGGTATTTTCATGTATAATACTTGTATTGCAATATTGGATCATGGCAGTTCTCGGGCCTGTGCAATGGGGGCCTGTGAATCGTGTCAGGACTGAGAGGTAGCAGCACTAAGCGGTAACCTTCATGTGCCACGGGGAACCCGGGAGCTGTCGTGATCGAATATTGCAAGGCGGCCTGAGGGCCGCTTTTTTTATGTCTAATCTAAGGTCTAGGATAGTTTGTTAAGTCTAATAAGATGTTCTTTTGGCTAGTAAATAGCGATATTATTAATACATAAAAATATCGCTTTAGAATTGTGAGATAAGCTTTATAAAATGAGTCAGATTTCCGTGAATATGGTATAATAAAGTATTGTAATTTTCGGAAAAAAGGGGGTGTTCCAATGGCATATATTGCGTTATATCGTAAGTACCGTCCGCAGACGTTTACCGATGTGGTTGGTCAGCATCAAGTATCGGATACGTTGATGCGTGCTATCCGCGAGGATAAGGTGGCGCATGCGTATTTATTTGCTGGTCCGCGAGGGACTGGTAAAACGAGTATGGCCAAGATTTTTGCGCGCGCTATCAACTGTGAGCATGGGCCAACGGATCATCCTTGTAACGAGTGTAGTGCTTGTAAATCGATTTTGAGCGGACAATCTATGGACGTTCTTGAAATCGACGCCGCATCTAATCGTGGTATCGATGAGGTCCGTGCCCTTCGTGAAAGCGTTAAATTCATGCCTGTTGAAGGGCGTAAAAAGGTATTCATCATCGACGAAGCCCACATGCTTACGACTGAAGCGTGGAATGCACTTTTAAAAACTATCGAAGAGCCACCGGCTCACGTTATGTTTATCTTCGCTACTACAGAGATTGAAAGTTACCTGTTACTATCGTATCTCGTTGTCAGCGGTACACCTTTAGACGGATTACATCAGATGATATTGCACAGCGTTTATCCTACGTAGCTGAACAAGAAGGCTTTGGCTTAGATCCTGCAGCGGCGCAACTTATCGCTGTTCATGCGGACGGCGGTTTACGTGATGCGTTGAGTATATTAGACCAATGTGCCGGTATGGCTACAGGTACTATTACGCCGCAAGTAGTAGAAGAACTCATCGGCCTGGTTAGCAAGGAATGGATCATTCATTTCCTAGATGCTTTGCGTAATGGGGACGGACCAAAATTACTGTCCTATATTCATGATGCCTTGGCAGAAGGCCGTGATGCGACGCAGATTATGGAAGCTCTCATTCAGCACGTGCGTGCCTTACTAGTTGGTAAGGTAGCGCCTGATGCGGATGAGCTCAAGGTATATGATGCCTTTAAAGACGAGTTTTTAGCTCAAGCTGAAAGCATCGATTTTAATGAGCTTAATCAATATGTGCGCAGCGCTCAATCTATTATGAATGATGCGAAACAGGTGGATAATCCACGGACCATCATCGAAATGGGCTTGCTCGTTTTGTGTGCTAAATTAGGCTCTGTTGATGAAAGCCTCGAAGACCGCGTATATGCACTAGAGGCTTCTGAACGGTCTGAGCGTAATGATTTATTGAACCGCATGGCTCAATTAGAACAACGCGGTCCCGCGGCTCCTACGCCTGCTTATGGTGCCAATGCATTTGGTCCACCAAGTGGCTATGCGAATAGCTTTGTTTCTGTAGATAATACGGCTGTACAGAATGCTTCCATGAGTAGTGCTCAAACTAGTACCGTTGGTACGGTGCCTCCTCCAAGTGGTGTAGGCATGACACCGCCACCTGCGAGTGTAGGTATGACGCCTCCACCTATGGGAGCACCAGGTAGCACTCCACCTCCTGTGAATGGAGTGGGAATGGCTCCGCCTCCAATGGGCGGTGTTGGTATGGCTCCACCACCAAGTACTGGGGGTGCACCACAACGACCTGCTAGAAACCAAGCTAAAGGTCGTGGTAAAAAAGGCATTAGCACACAAGCTATCATTAGTGATCAAATCTTGTCTGCTCAAGAATATCGCAATGTACAGTCTAATGTCATTAAATATTTGAAGGACAGCAATCGAAATATGACCTCCACCGTTATCGGTCAAGGTCAGCTGGTGTACGTAGACCAAAGCAAGGCGGTTATGGCCTTCAAATACATTGCACCTCAATGTAATGACTAATGAAGTAAACTTGGCAGAAGCGGCGGATGCTTTTACCTATACACTGGGCTATCCGGTACATGTGGAAATCGTAGATGCGCTTACACAAGTTTATAAGGACTATAAAAAGGCCTCTGGTAGTACGACACAGCGCCAAGTAAAAGCGCCACAACGACCACCAGAACCGATGGTTGATGTACAGAAGACCTCTGGTGGTCAGCCGACGCAAATGGATTTAACAAATCCATCAGCACCACAAGGCACTAACAATGCATCAGTGGGAAATAGTTCAGCAGGAGCTAATACCGCTCAAGGTAGTAGTGCGTCACAAGCTCAACACCCTACTGCACAGGTTGGCGGTTCAACCACTGACGAACAATCTAGCAAACCTGATTCTGCAGCGGTAGATGCGGCAAAGGCCGCAGCGTTAGCATTCTTAGCGAAGAAGTCGGGCGATGCCGCTGTAAGTGCCACAACTGGTGATGATATTCCAGTTCATTCCTTTGATGATGTGCCTGTAGAGGATATGGAGGAATCTTACGTATCATCTTTAGATGATATACCACCACATCCCTTAGATAGCGTCACTGTTATCAGTGAAGATGGGGAAGTCTTAGAACGACCTATGGATAGCGGTGCACATATTGAGGTGGAAGCTGTCCCAAAGTCTGATGGGGGCGAACAGCAACAGGGAACCCCACACAGTGATAGTAATACGATGCTTTCACAAGCACCTATTGAAGTTGCACCTATCGATAGTGTGACGGTGGCTCGTGAATATGCATGGGACCCAGCAAATATGACAGAAGAGGAGCGAAACAATCCTCTCTTGGCAGAAACATTAGAAAAACTATCTGAAGACCATGATATTATCGTTGAGGTCATCGAAGAATAAAAGTTTAGAAATCTATATTATTGAGTCATATCCTTTGGTCTAAAGGCCTTTGGATGACAATACAAGTTATGAATCTATGTGGCATACTTTCATAGTGTTAAACATAGAATAGTAGTAAGGACGTAGGTCCTAAAAGGAGGAAATACAATGTTTGGTAAAGGTATGGGCAATATGGCTGGCATGATGAAAAAAGTTCAAAAAATGCAAGCAGATATGAAAAAAATGCAAGAAGAATTAAAAACTCGCACAGTAGAGGCTTCCGTTGGTGGCGGTGCTGTAACAGTTGTGATGAACGGTGAAAAAAATCATCGAGTCTTTGAAATTGAATCCAACTGCAGTTGATCCTGAAGACGTAGAAATGTTAGAAGATTTAGTGATGGCTGCTGTAAACGAAGCTAGCAAAAAAGTAGACGACCTCTTGGCTCAAGAAATGGGCAAAGTAACTGGTGGTCTTAACTTGCCAACAGGTTTATTCTAAATGACAAACGCTTTAGAACGGCTCGTAGAGCAGTTGCGCCGCTTGCCAGGTATCGGATCCAAGTCGGCTAGACGCTTGGCCTATCATTTGGTAGAAATGCCGAAGGAAGAGGTAGACCGTCTCGTGGAAACCATCGTAGAAGCGAAGGGGGCTACGCGTCACTGTTCTATTTGCTTTAACTTATCAGCTCAAGACCCTTGTGAATTCTGTAGCAATCCGAACCGCGATCAAACGACGATTATGGTCGTTGAAACATCTCGCGATGTCATTGCTATCGAGCGCAGTGGTGACTATAAGGGCTTATATCACGTATTGGAAGGTGCTTTGTCCCCTATGGAGGGCATCGGTGCTGATGATATTCGCGTAAAAGAATTGATTGCCCGCCTTCGGGATGGTGTCGTACAAGAGGTTATCCTCGCCACTGACCCAGACGTAGAAGGGGAGGCGACAGCTCTCTATTTGGCGCGTTTATTAAGCCCAAGTGGCATTAAGGTAACGCGTATTGCTCGCGGTGTTCCTGTGGGTGGCGATATCGAATATGCGGACGAATTAACGCTAGGCGGTGCCGTAGTGAACCGTCAAGAAATGAAAGGATAATATGGAAGCTTTATTAGCATCAACACCGATTTCTGCGGTTATTTCCATTGCTGTAGCCTACATCGCTTTCAAAGTGGCATTTTTCACGCTTAAAAGAGTAGTTTTAAATGCTGCAACAGGTGCTTTAACGTATTGGGTATGTGTGAATGTGCTTAATATTCCTATGGACATTGGCCTGGGTACATGGGCATTGACTGCACTTTTAGGACCTATTCCAATGCTCATTGCTGCCGGATGGTACGGCTTTTTAAAATAGGAGGACCTCATGCTTATCAATCGTGAACAACAACGCGTTATTGATGAAGTTGAACAGAATATCCTCTTGTTAGCGTCCGCTGGGACGGGAAAAACGAATACACTTGCTTATCGAGTGGCTCACCTCATCGAGGGCGGCTATGCGAAGGCGGAGAATATCTTGTGCATGACCTTTACGAACAAGGCGGCAAACGAGATGAAAGACCGCATTCAATCGCTCGTAGGCAGTCCTGCAAAGGCTGTGGAGGTTAGTACATTCCACAGCTTTTGCTTTTTCGTGCTCCAACAAGAGGGCAAGCGCAATGAAACCTTGTATACGGATGTAACTATCTTTGATGAAGAGGATTGTAAGGAATTGTCTGAACCGTATCGTCCAGGTAAATTGCGAGAAATGTCCTTTGCCAACATCATCGGCATGGTAAAAGAATATCGTTCCTTATATGGCTTTATTCTGATGATCTCGTAGGCGATTATAAACGAACTATTGACCGTTTACAAAAGGAACAGCGTCCTGCTATGGAGCAACAGTTCTCTAGCTTTGGCAATGTTCTATACAGTGAACTCCATGACTTCTTGAACCATGGTCACGAATGGATTGCCGCTTATGATGAAAGCTTAGCCTCTGTACATGGTCTAGATTTCACAGATCTCATTTGCGGTGTTCATCGCCTATTCCAAGATCCGGTAGTTCGGGAGCGTTGGCGTAGCCGTTATAACTATATTTCTGTAGATGAAATGCAAGATACAGGCGTACTAGAGTACAAGGTATTAGAAATGCTTTGGGAAGGTAATCACGTCCTATTATGTGGTGACTATTTCCAAACCATATACGAATGGCGTGGATCTGATCCATTCCGCTTGCTCAAGCAGTTTGATGCGGACTTTAAGCCTTTAAAAATCATTTTCTACGAAAATTACCGCTCTAACTGGACGCTCTTTACGATGGCTTTCAAAACATTGCAGAATATGTTCCCTGATCTGGTAGGCTCTATCTATACTGAATTGCCTCGCGCCAATAGTGAAAGAAAGGGCAAACCTGTTCTCATAAAAGGCTGTAAAAATAGCTATCTTGAGGGGAGATATATCTATGAAGCTATCTGCGCCTTGCCAAAGGATGCCAATATTGGCGTTTTAGTACGGGATAATAAAAAGGCACAACGGCTGAGCGACTCCTTTGAACGGCTCAACAATGAAAAACCTGAAGACGAACGTCGTCACTTTATGATTATTGACGAGTTTAAATTCTTTAGACGTCAAGAAATCAAAGACGTTATGGCTTACTTTAAACTGCTTATGAACCCGAATGACTCCGTCAGCGCTAAGCGCATTATAAAACGCTATGTTGCCGGCATCGGTGATGCGCGTATCGCAGCTATTGAAAGCCCTGAGACGCGACAAGTGGGCTTAAAATTGACGGACTTTATGGATATGCCTATTTTTGAGGCAGAGCCTTATGCGAAGCTCGTCAGTGGTTTAGAACATCATGAGGTTGTGGTGTATGACGTAGAAAGTACTGGTACCGATACGTCTCAGGATCGTATCATTCAAATTGCGGCCATCCGCATCGATGAAAATGGGCAGATCCTAGAAACCTTTGAACGCTTTATTAACCCAGAGGTACCTGTGGGACAATCCGAAGAGGTACACGGCTTCTCTGATGCGTATTTACAGGAACACGGCGAAGAGCCAGCTATAGTGCTACAAGACTTTAAGGAATTCTCTAAGAATGCCATTATCGTAGGCCACAATGTAAACTACGATGTGACTATCTTTACGAATGAATTAGCACGCCATAATTTAGGTAATCCAGAGTTCAAGGCTATCTACGATACACTCGATATTTACCGTCGTTTCTATCCTAATTTGCCAAATCATAAACTGGGCTTCTTAGCATCAGAGTTTCCTATCAATCATGAGCCTACGCACAATGCGATGGACGATATTTTGGCTACTGCACAGCTTTTAATCTATGCAGTGAAAGAAAATATCGTGCCTACAACGACTGGTCGTATGGTGGCAATCAATAAGTATAAGGCTGCTTTCACCAATATTGCGTCCCAAATGGCAACGTTACGTAGAAAGACCTATACGGAATTGCCAACGAAGTTATTGGCGTACATTATGAATCAAATGGGGGTTCTAGAGTACTATAAATCCCATGGGGAAGCGGCAAAGGTAGAGCATATACGGGATCTATATCGCATTATGGAAAAATTAGATGCTGCCTATGAGGGTCCGGCTGGTTTAGCTCGATTAAATCAAATCTTGCAGATGGCGGCGCTTACCGCAGGTGAGCCAGCTCAACAGGTACGAAACGAAGATCGGATTCCTATCATTACCATCCACCAAGCAAAGGGGAGCGAGTTTGACCATGTATTCCTAGCAGGCCTCAACGAAGGTACCTTCCCAAGCCCATTTGCCATTGCAGAAGGGCGTGAAGATGAAGAAAGCGCTTGTTCTATGTGGCCATAACGCGCCCTAAGCAAGAGCTGACAATTACCTTTGAACAAACCAATATACGTGGCCGAGCGGTTCAACCAAGCTCGCTACTGAACTATATGCCACGAGACAATGAACTCGTAGAAAGGAGATACTAATGGCGAGAAAAACACATCGTCCCGACGATATTTTGTGGACCGTAACTACCGCAGATATAGACGCTGCACGTAGTGAAAAACAGGATGTTACATTAGGTGAAGTATTAGATACAAAATATCCTCGTAAATCCTTAGTAAAGTTATTTGAGGAAAAACTAATCCACATCAACGGACATAAGGCGACGCCAAAGGATGTTATCTCCGAAGGTGACGAGATTTGGATTGCCATGGCGAAGGAAAAAATAGATCACGAACCAATTGAAATGAATCTACATATCTTATATGAAGATGATGATCTGCTCATTGTGGATAAGCCGGCTAGTGTGACAGTAAACTCCAAAGACCAAGTATCCCTTGCCAATGGTGTGGCTTACTACTTTAAAGAACATGGCATTAAGCGAAAGGTACGTTTCTTGAATCGCTTAGATAGAGATACAACGGGTTGTATTGTGATTGCTAAAAGTGGATTAGCCCAAAGTCTTTATCAACAGCAAATGGATGATAATACCTTTGAAAAGTGGTATATGGCTACTGTGGAAGGCATCGTAGAAGCTGATGAAGATTCCTTGGTATTCCCTATGGAACGCAGTGCTGATGGGATTCATTACGAAGTAAATCCTAAGGGAAAAGAGACTCGTACAGATTATTCCGTCCTATGTAGACATCAATCACAGCCTGTGGATAAGTCTGTGAATAAGTCCAAAAATTTTGTGGATATAGCATCAAAAAATGTGGATATAGAATTACAAAATGTGGATAAAAGTGGTCAAAATGTGTACAAATCTGTGTATAACTCCCAAGAATGTGGATATACAGAGGTTTTAGTCCGTTTGTACACAGGAAAAACACATCAAATTCGTGTGGCTTTCAGCCATATAGGTCACCCTCTCATAGGGGATATATTATATGGCGCACAACCAACGGGGCAGCCGTTCCAATTGCGTGCCCAAAAGGTTGTATTTACACACATGCGCACAGGCGAGCGTATTACGGTTACCGCATAATTACCTCTAATTACTTTTATACTTATCACTAGGTAAGTGTGAAGGAGTGCGTAATATATATTACGTATTAATAATTAGATAGCAGTTTGTTAACAATGGATCTACACTATAGATTGTGAAATCACAATACATCAAATATTCTAATTGAGAAATGAGAATTATTGATAATTCAGTAAAATCAATGATTTTTGTAGAAATTTTTTTGAAAAAAATATAATGACAAATGATAATCGATAAGCTATAATAGGAATGTAAATAAATCGATAGGCTTCGATTTGTAGCTTAGTTAATTGAATGTAAGAGGTGTAGTATGATTTTGCAAGAAAATAGTGCAGCACGTAATCGGGGGATTACGCTTGCTAGTATAAAAGGTATTATAGGTAACGTCGTTCTCGTTATTTTTAAAATGATTGTAGGCCTTGCGTCTAACTCTATTGCCATCATCCTTGATGCGGTAAACAACTTAACAGATGTTTTGTCCTCTGTATTGACTATTGTTGGTACAAAATTAGCAGCTAAAGATGCCGATAAAGAGCATCCATTTGGTCACGGTCGTATAGAGTATATGACTACGATGGCTATTGCTTTCATCATCCTTGGTGCAGGTCTTGGCTCACTTAAGGAATCCATAGAAAAAATCATTCATCCAGAGGTATCTACCTTTGATATCCCAAGCTTGGCGATTATCGCCGTTGCTATCGTTGTGAAAGTAGTGATGGGCCGTTATATTAAGGCTCAAGGCGAGAAATACAAATCTGATGCGCTCGTAGCATCTGGTATAGATGCGCTCTTTGATGCGGTGATTACCTTTGCTACATTAGTATCTGCAGCTTTAGTATTCTTCTTTGACTTTGATATTCAAGGTTATGTAGGTGCGGTTATTTCTGTTTTAATTTTGAAAGCTGCTTATGATATTTTAAAAGAAATGTATAATCACTTGCTTGGGGTTCGTGCAGATGATAACTTAGTTCGTGAAATTAAAGAAACTATCGCTCAACATCCAAATGTGGGCGGTGTATATGATTTAGTGTTAAATAATTATGGTCCTGGTGAGACAATTGGATCGGTTCATATTACAGTGCCAGATACGATGACTATGGCAGATATTCATCCACTAACAAAAAGTATCGCCGTTCATCTTTATAAAAAATTTGGTATTGCTATGACCGTTGGCGTATATGCTGAAAACCAACCAAGTTTAGAAGTGCTTGAAGTAAGACAAGCTCTCGACCAAGTTGTAAGTCTATATACACATGTAGTACAAGTACATGCGTTCTACGTACAAGAAGAAAAGAAAGTTATCTACTACGATATTATCTTTGACTTTGACGAAGAAGATCCGCAGGGTACATTAGAAAAAATTAAAGCAGAAATGCAAAAACGCTGCCCTGAATATACACAATTTGCTATCGTAGATACTGATTTTAGTAACTAATTCAGAAAATTACAGCTAATGTTATAAAACAAAAGACTTTTACCGATAATTGATAAACTGTATCTTGTCAAAATTGGTAAAAAGTCTTTTTCTTTAATACTCCATAAAGTTAGCTATACTATAAGTACGAGAGAGGTGGTTCTATGTGGCGATGGATAAAGAAACATTATATTGTAAGTTTTATTATTTTCCTTATTCTTGGTTTATGTGCTTTACACCTTAGTGGTACGAGAAATGAGACACGTATTTTATCGAAACAAGGGATAATTTTTAGAGAAGAATATTCCAGTTGATATTAATCGTAATCCTAATGCAACCGTATCAGTTATAAATGCAAGTAATTACTCTGACTCTTATGTCGTTGATGTATTACCTATTATGAAAGAATATAATTGTTATATTTTTTTGACTCTCTTATTGTTAATGATGAATTATATATGCTTGCACGTTCTAATGATGCTATTTCTAATATGAATTTGTATCCACTTTTAATTTTTAAGATTAATGATACATCTTTATCCTATAAAAGTTATCGGGTATGAATTAGATAAATTTTTCTGCTTCCTTAGATTATGTAGATGGAAAAAAATTATAGCCTCTAATCGTGATGGAAAATATATTATAGATACAAATTTATCTGCATCTAAAAATAGTCAATACTGATCGAGGCTCTGTTCGACAAGAGAAAAAGAATAAACATGGTATTCAAAAAAAGATAAAGTAATATCAGATTCTTTAATTCCTAGAGATTTATACATAAATGGTAAGGTAGGAGATACCTATTTGCTTACTGTTAGTCCTCTTATCTATGCGAAGCCTAACATGAATTTACCATTTGAATTTTTTTAAAAAGCTGAACAGTATTATGGTATACCTGTATATGAAAATATGATGGTATTCTGGAATACTAATACTGATGAGATGGAGTTTTTATAACGATCTTAAATCTATTACATCTTTTAATATTAAATATATGGATATGAGTTATAATATTGCAAGATTTGAACATTGGAATCAAATAATTAAGAATAATGGTCTTGAAAAATAAGATAGGCTTGATATTAAATAGTCTAATGCGTATAATATATTGTATAAAATATAATTTGTTTAGGGAGTCCTATCTAAGGAGAGATATAATGAAAAAAATTGCTCTTACAACGTTAGCTGTAATGGCAGCTGTTGGTGTATTGGCGGTTCAGCCTGCAGATGCGAAAAAGGTACAACAAGATCAAGTGGTATCACCTATCGAAATGCCTATGAATGATGAAATTCAACAGGTAAATGGTGTATCCAAAGCCACTAATAAAGAAACACAACGTTTGTCTAATAAATTAGCAGACGCTACTAAAGCTATGGTTAAAAAGAACTGGAAAACTATTTATGTTAAAGCAGTGCCTACGGGAGATAAGGCAGCTGTACGTTTCTATTATGTAGATACTAGAGGCCAAGTACATAATGGTCAAGTGATTAGAAATACAGGTTTATCTAAAGGTAAATACATGACAGGTTCTTTGCGTCAAGCTGAAGCTTTACAAGAACTAGTTAACCATTTAGAGCGTACTGGTCAAGAGGTACCGTCCTCTATCGATATCATCATTACGCAAGGTGGATATCGCAGCAAAACGATCTTTAACTACGATGAAGATACAAGCAATCTTCCGGCGTATCAACAACAATATGAACAACAAAACTTCCCTACTATGAAGTAAAAGAAGAGCCCGTGCTATGCACGGGCTCTTTGTTAAGTTACGTAGACATCTTTTATTAACTTATGTAATCGCCTTTTATTAGATTACGTAGTCATCGGAGTCGTCTTTTTTAGGTTTTTTGTAAATTTCTTTTACGCCAGCCATCTCGATAAGCTCTTCTCCAAGAGCATCTTCATCGTCTGTGTTAAGCATGGAGTAGAAGGCCCAAAGGATAACGAACCAAATTGGTGTGAACAAGAGGGCGATTCGCGTGTCTTCGTTTAGCGCTAGAATAGCTAGAACGAAAACGAAGAAACCGAGAATCACGTAATTCATTACTGGATATAGTGGCATTTTGAATTTAGATTGTGCCGCTAACTCAGGGTTTTTCTTGCGATATTTGAGGTGACAAATAACCATCATGGCCCAAATAAAGATGAAGCAGAAGGTAGAGATAGATGTAATCATAACGAATACTGCTTCAGGCATTACGTAGTTAAGTACAACCGTAATCAATAATACGGCTGCAGAGAAAATCGTTGCTTGGTACGGTACGCTGCTGTGCGTTAAGCGACGCATAGAGCTAGGTGCGTGACCGCGTTTAGCAAGGGCATAAATCATACGGCCTGTACTAAAGATACCCGAGTTAGTAGCAGATGCAGCAGAGGTGAGTACCACGAAGTTTACAATGCCTGCAGCGGCTGCGATACCAACAGCGGTAAATACGGCTACAAATGGGCTAGCAGATGGGTTAACGGCCGTCCAAGGGTAAATGCTCATGATGATGGCCAAAGAGCCCACATAGAATAAAATAATACGCAATGGAATATTGTTGATGGCCATAGGAATAACCTTTTCAGGATCTTCCGTTTCACCTGCTGTCAGACCAACGAGCTCGATGCCTGTGAAAGCAAATACAACCATTTGGAATGATAAGATAAAGCCCATCGTTCCGTTCGGGAACCATCCTCCATAGTTCCACATATTACTAAAGGCGGCGACACCCGCATCAGTAGTAAAGCCTGTGAAAATCATGATGATACCGATAATAATGAGGGAGATAATGGCAATTACCTTAATCAAGGCAAACCAGAACTCCATTTCGCCGAAATATTTTACAGCTGTTAAATTCATTAATAGTAAGGCGACAAGGACAATCAAGGCCGGAATCCATTGGGGTAGCCACGGTATCCAGTACTGCATATAGAGGCCTACGGCCGTCAAGTCTGCCATGGCTAGTGAAAGCCAACAGAACCAGTATGTCCATCCTGTGATAAAGGCAGCTCGATCACCTAAATAATCCTCGACGAAATCGATAAAGGAGTGGTGATTCAAGTTGGATAATAACAATTCGCCTAATGCTCTCATGATGAAGAAGCAGATAATACCTGTAATAAGGTAGGCGAAAATAATGGATGGACCGGCCAAGTGAATGGCTCGACCGGAGCCTAAGAATAAGCCTGTACCAATAGCACCGCCAATGGCGAGCAATTGTACGTGCCGGTTCTTAAGACCTCGTTTTAACTGATGCGTATCAGACATAGTAAAGACCTCTTTTCTACAAACTATCTACAAATATAAAAAAAGCCATGGAATGCTACCATAGCCTCTATAATCTATAGAATCTATAAAACTATTTTCTTATAATACAGTATCTATTGTAAAAAAAGTCAAATGTATTTATACAGTGGACATATAGAGAAAAATAGTATTATTAATATACGAATAAAGATAAATTATTCATTTTAAGAGAATACTTAGCCTTAAAAGGTTTCTAAAATTTGCTATAATGATACATAGAGTATATTTTACGTAAAACCGATGGAGGCTATTATGAGACGACAAGATCGCATGGTTACCAATATAGATGAAATTAAAGGTATTTTAAGTAGCACTCGTATCATTCATCTAGGTCTGATGGATGGTGATTACCCTTACGTGGTGCCCTTACATTTTGGATATGAATTTATAGATGAGGTACTTTATATCTATGTACATGGCCATTATGAGGGGAAGAAGTTTAGTTTGATTCAAGCGAATCCACATGTATTTATTGAAATTGATGGTAGCGATGAAGCCCTCGTTTCAGGTGGAGATATACCATGTAAATATAGCTCGGTATACTCTAGTGTGATGGGTCGTGGAGAGGCTACCTATTTAGAGGCTATTGATGAAAAGTCTCATGGCTTACAAGTATTGATGAAACATCAGACAGGTCGTGAGTTTACTTTTACGGAAGCCATGGTAAACTCTGTAGGCGTAGTTCAAATTAAAGTTGTTGACTATTCGGCTAAAAGACGAAGACAACTTGAACAAGATGCTATTATGCCGCCATTAACTAAATAATGATACAACAATCCTATTGAACTCTATTATGATATAGCGTTCAGTAGGATTTTTTGGCAAAAAATATAATATAGCTCTCTTATTAGGAGAACTTACTTGCAGGATAGATTGTATAAAGGTTTTATGAAGTAGCACGAGCAACAGAATAATAATGGGATTTCTGATATATATAAAGAAATATATCATTATATAAAGCGTATAATCGCTTAATGAGGAGAGAATATGAAAAAATTAATATGTAAATCCATTTTAGCTGCTATAGCTGTTGGTTTAGTATCTATAAGCTATGTATCCGCAGATACTGTTGATCAGTCTGTATCGATTAATCATTCTGAGGCCGCATCTAAGTCTAACAATGTTACGCCAAACATGAATAATGCTTCTCTAATTATACAAATACCAAGAATGCAATTAGTAGGCTGGCCTATAATGACTCAAGACAGTGCTCGTAACTTTAAGGGGATAGCAGAGGTTACTCAGAAATTACCGTATGAGGCTGAGGCACCTAGTTATATACCTTTTGGATATCAGCTTTATACAGCACGTCTTGATCGAAATGATGTGCTAGAGGTTGTATATTACAAAAGAAATGCACCTATCTATCAGGCTGGAGAAAAATTTATTACTAATGTTATGGCCTATCGAATGGGATACTCCTTGGATACCGTAAGAGACACAGCGTATATTCCTGCAGAGTATAAGGACTATGAATGGTCTGAACAAGGTGAATCTGGCAAGGTGTATTATACAGGTAAGCCAGGAGTACAATTGATCCGTAGCATTACGTGGACGGAAGGTGGCATGGCGTACTCCTTATTCTTCTTAGAACCTGTGAAAGCAGTTGATGCTGAATTCTATAAGGAACATGTGGTACCTGTAAAAAATATAGATAGCTCACGTTATGAATTATTAGGAAACTATCCGGTTACGAAGATTTCAAACAAAACAATTGATGAATATAATAAAGAACGAATGATTCCTTAGTAGATAAACTGATGTTATACAAATTGTATCTAGAACAATATATTGTGTAATAGCAGTAGAATTTGTAATCGCTTATAAAAAGGAAAAAATATGAGAAAAACAATGTATAAGTCCGTTTTAGCTGTTGTTGCTGCTGGGTTATTATCTGTAGGAATGGCCACAGCAGAAACGGTAGATACTCCTGATACTACAGATCAGGCTGGATCCACTAAAACACTTAAGCTCGGACATAACTTTAAAAATGTAGAGCCTAGAACTGATAGTTTACAGTGGCACTTTCATGATTGGCCTATAGAGAATACAAAAAAGGCGCATACTTTTAACGGAAAGCTATTAGAGGCAGCAAAGAAGCTTCCATATGAGGCTGAGGTACCTAGTTATATCCCTTATGGTTATGAAATCTATACAGTGCGGCAAGACAAAAATGATGTATTAGAGGTTGTATATTTTATAAAAAATTCCCAAACATATCGAGTTGGGAAGAGAAACTCTGGTAGTATTTTCGTTTATAGAATGGGCTATTCAGTGGAAGATGTAAAAGATGTACCGTATGTTCCTACTGAGTATAAGGACTTTGAATGGTCTGAACAAGGTGAATCTGGCGAAGTCTTATACACCGGGGATCCAGCAGCACAACTAATTCGCAGCATTAAGTGGACAAAAGACGGTATGGCATATTCCTTATTGTTCTTAGAATCTGTGAAATCAGTTGATGCTGAATTCTATAGGAACATGTGGAGCCTGTAAAAATGTAGATAGCTCACGTAGTGACTTACTTGGAATAAAGGGGAAACGTATGTAACCCGCTTAAAGAGGAGAGAATATGAAGAAAATAATAACATCTGCTGTTTTATGTGCCGCGATGGCTACTACAGTAAGCACCTTTGGCGTACAGCCAGTTAGTGCTACATACCCATTAATTGATAAAAATGGTAATACCGTCCCTGTTGAACGAGATGTAGATAATAAAGAGCTCATCGATGATAATAAAAGACTCGCTGATCGTTATCGTTGGTATGATCAAGTTGATGATTATGATTTAGTTAAAACTAATATTGAGAGTACCGCGCAGGAATTTGGCTATCCTATACAAGTTCCGTCTTATATGCCTAAAGATTATGCAGTACGTGATGTAAAAGCCAAGGACCATGACGTATTAGAAATCGTTTATACAGAAACGGGCCGTGATGGAGAATTTGGTCCGAAGCTAACCTTCTCTAATACAGATATTGTATATCGTATGGGTTGGGCTATCGATACAGTGGTAACGCCTATATTAGAAAAGACAAAGTATAATGCTAAGGATGCAGTTAGCTTTACTACCCCTAATGGGACCGCTGTACATACGTTAAGTCCTAGTAAAGACTCTATTAAAATTGCTTACTGGGAAAAAGATAATAAAGTTTATATGCTCTACTTTGCTTCTTTAAGAAATCAAAGCTTTGTAAGCAAAATTGTAGACTCTGTAGGTCCCGTGAGTAATGTAGCCGCTGATGATACTCGACTACGTGGTGACCGCAATGATGAGCAACATATTGAAGAACCTGTTAAACAAAAGGTTGAAATAGATTGGCCTCCTTATGAAACGATTGGGTTGCCATTGCGTACACATACGAATTCTGTGTGGCCTATACTTACTAGCAAAACCATCGGTCTACCTAGCGGTGTAATTAATGCATCTCATAAGATGTCCTATGACGTATCTGTACCAAGTTATTTACCGTTTGGCTATACATACTATGCTACACATTTTTATGACAATGATGTATTAGAAACTGTATATTGGAAGCAAGGTGAAGAGTATCAAGAACGCAGTGGCCGTTGGGTAACTCATACGATGGTCTTCCGCATGAGCTACTCTATGGATACTGTACGGCCTGAAGAATATATCCCAATGGAGTATCATGACGTACATTGGAGCGACTCTACTCCAATAGGGGAGGTTCACTATACAGGGGATGTAGATAAGGGCTTAGTACGCAGTGTTACGTGGTACAAGGATAATATGGCGTATTTCTTGTTCTTCCAAGTGCCTGTGAAAGCATCTGAAGCAGATTTTTATAGAGATCATGTAGTGCCGTTAAAAGATATCGATCCAAGTCGTACAGACTTAATTGGTGTAAAAACAATTCGTTAATACTAAATAGCAATAAGAATGTATAGTACAATTTTTGATATCATAGGGCATTAGCATTTATCGAAAATAGTACATAATAAAAAGAACCTATCTCCTAGATATATTTGAACCGACCCCTTAATGTTAGACCAAAAATCTTAACGTTAAGGAGGTCGGTTTTTCTATGGCAAAATATAGTCTTATATTTAAATTAAAAGTCGTTACCGCATATCTAAATGGCGAGGGTGGATATGAGTATTTAACTAGAAATATGGTGTAAAGACTACATCGCAGGTTCGTCGTTGGATTAGTGCATTTAAAGAATTTGGTAAAGATGGTTTGTGTCGAAAGCGAAATAATACAAGATATACTTCAGAATTTAAGCTAGCTGTGGTAGAGTCATACTTAACTAGTGAATTATCGTATCGGCAAATTGCATTACAATATGGGCTGAATAATCCTTCATTAATAGCTCGCTGGAAATCGGATTTTATGAAATATGGGACCAATGCTTTTGTCGAGCGACCGAAAGGACGAATACCTACCATGAGTCGAACAGATGAAAAAGCAAAGATTACCACACATACTAAATCACGTAACCAAAAGAAGAAAAAAGAATTAACACCAGAGCAAGCTCGTATTTTAGAATTGGAAAAACAATTACGCTATGCTCAAATAGAGAATGCCTATTTAAAAAGAATTGAGGAGATTGCGCCTCGAGGACGCTCGAAAAATGAAAAGAACAGCAAGAATCATTAGCAGTCTCCGAAGAGAATTCAAACTAACTGAGATTCTTGCTGCCTTACGTTTTTCCAAAAAGCAACATATATGTACTGGCAACAGCGCTTTGACCGAGTAGATCCAGATCTACAAATACGAATAGCTATTGAAGATATTCGTAAGGACCATCCCAATTATGGATATAGAAGGTTGTTACCTTTGTTGCGATCACGAGGTATTGTTATTAATAAGAAACGATTGCAACGAATTATGCAAAAGTTCAATCTGCAAGTAATAGCATTCTCCCGTAAGAGCCGAAAAATATAACTCATATAAAGGCGTTAAAGGACGGATTGCACCTAATCGCATTAAGCGTAGATTCTATTGCAGTCAACCACATCAAAAAATTACTACAGATACAACTGAATTTAAGTATTATGAACTAGATGCAAACGGTGCTTTGAAAGTTGGAAAACTATACTTAGATCCATTTATGGATTTATATAATCTTGAAATTATTAGTTTTAGTATAAGTCCTACACCATCGGCTGAGTCTATACTTTCAGCACAACAACAGGCGATTGAAAAGACTGCCGATGCTAAGTATCGACGGACATTTCATTCTGACCGTGGTTGGGGTTACCAAATGAAAGCGTATCAACATAATTTAAAAGTGCATAACATATTTCAAAGTATGTCTAGAAGAGGTAATTGTCTCGACAATTCACCAATGGAAAACTTCTTTGCTATCTTAAAACAAGAGATGTATTATGACAATATCTTTCATAGTTATGATGAGTTAAAAATGGCGATTGAAAACTATATTATGTATTACAATACTAAACGAATTAAGGAAAGATTGAACTGGCTAAGTCCAATTGACTATCGTTTAGCTACTACTGCAACATAAAAAAATTCCGAGCAACCAGTTTTGGTTGCTCGGAATAAAAAATCTAACTTTTTGGGGTCACTACAATT